>Ga0157363_1000315_pt1 | contig 36798 bp, 39 predicted proteins | sample AttsexASBM1_FD_111477 | JGI IMG/M metagenome (GOLD analysis project Ga0157363, IMG submission 111477) | Fungus gardens microbial communities from leaf cutter ant in Ribeirão Preto, State of São Paulo, Brazil - Atta sexdens ASBM1 | ecosystem: Host-associated > Fungi > Mycelium > Unclassified ... | reverse complement strand
TATATTACCTTTACATTAAAAAAGACACTAAATCTGTGTCGGTATCTAGTACACCAATTGCGGAGCCATTTGTCCAGTAAGATCTGATGAAAAAGTGATAAATATCGTTTTTTTGTACAATTGATTGATATTCACCCAGTGAAAAGCCCTTTTTATGGAACCGAACCCATTCCCGTCATCACTGGTCATTAGGATTTTAACTTATTCACCAGGACGGTGAACATGTTGTTCATGCCCACCAACTTGGCTTAATACTTCTTTAGCCAGTTTTTCATCGTCCTGGGTACAGGCAAGTTTTTGCTGCTGTGCGCCCTGTTGTGGATGATAAAGCAGCTCGACATAGAAAGGATAATGGTCTGAACCAATGCTAGGAAGACGTCTCAGATCCTTTAGAACAAACGCTTTACTAGGAAAAACATGATCTAATGGCCAACGTAAAAAAGGATAACTGGCATGGAAAGTCGAAAACATCCCTCTACCCCGCCGTGGGTCCATTAAACCGCTGACTTTCAGAAACAGACGCGTACTCCGCGACCAAGCCACATCATTCATATCACCGGTGACAATGACGGGTATATCTCGTTGCTCAACACTTTTACCAACCATCACTAACTCTGCATCACGATCGATAGAATCATCGCTCTCTGTTGGACTAGGAGGCATTGGGTGCAGGCAGTGTAAACTCACCTCAAGCCCATCCTCCATCACTAAAAGCAGATGAGCTGAGGGAATTGTTTCATCGACCAAAAATTGGATTTTCGCATCCCGGACTTCTACCCGCGAATAAACATGCATGCCATAGAGATTATCTTGTGGACAGCGAATCACCCAAGGATAGTCCTGTTCGAGTGGCTTGAGGTGCTCTTCCCACCACTGGTCGGTCTCTACCGCAACTAGGACGTCAGGTTTCTCCTGTTCCATTAACGCCAGTAGTTTGTTCGCTTGACGATTAGGAGTCAGTACATTGGATACCATGATTTTTAAAGTGGTACCTGTCCAATTGGGCTGCGCATTTTCAACTTGTTTGCGAGAAAATATCGTGTAGGGGTAGATCCAAAAGAGCTGATAAGCCGCACAACCTAGCGTGATAACTTGTAGACTACTTACCCATAAGGGTGCCTCAAACTCGTAATAACTCGACGCCAATGCAAGCATTATCGCGATAGCTAATAATTGAACTCTTGGAAAATCCCATACCCTCACCCACCAATAACGACAGTGCGAAAGCGGTGCGAGAGTTAATAGTAATAACAGGCTACTTAAAAACGTTAAAAGTATCAGCACAAGTGCAGTCTCACTTAGCGCATCATTGAGCGGTTTTAGCTTGATAGCCTGCAACCATACCTGCTGCAGCCAGAGCATGCCCCTCTAAACGACGAAGTAACTCTTCTCTTAATAATCCAGCGGGCAAAGCATTCGCTGGCAGATCGGTCGCAATCAGCGTAAAGGTGTAGTAATGCAAATCGAGTGTAGGGGGAGGACAAGGTCCAACATAGGCTTCGCTACCTTTACTATTTAATCCTCCCACGAACCCTTTACCGTTACTCAATGCAGTGCGTTCTAAACGTTGTGTGGTCGCTGGAATGCCATAGGCAACGAGATGTGTCACACCCAAACCATTTTTTCCTTGCGGGTCTTGAATGATTAGCGCGAAACTCTTGGTAGCCGCTGGTGCATTTTGCCACTCCAGTAAGGGAGAAATATTTTGCCCATGGCAGGCCGGATCATTCCCCGGTTTACCACCCGCGGCAGCAGGTAATAGTTTTCCTGAAGAGAAGTCGGGCGAGGTCAATACAAAGGGCGCAGCACTTGCATAGGCACTGCTACCTGCCGCTGCAATCACTATCAAAGAAGAAAGTAGCTTTTTCATTGGGTTATCCGACTCTGTGTAAAAGTTAAAACAATCTTATAACAATATTGTTTAATTAGGATAGCGCAGAGTGTGGATTTTGAATTGAACGTGAGACATTTTGAGAGAACTACCGACAAGGTGACTCACCGGTAGTTGGCATGAGGTTAAGCAATAACCTGTATAGACTGACCCGCGAAGCTTACTACCTGTTCTGCGTGGATTTTACAGCGTTTACGGGTTTCGATTTTTCCATCGACAGTCACTTCTCCGGCATCAATAACACTTTTTGCCTGCGCCCCGCTCTCAGTCAAGCCTTCCAATTTTAATAGATCACAAAGATCAACATGTGGATGTTTTCCTAAGGAAAATTGCTGCATTATTGGTCACTCCCACTATGGTATTTTTCACATGCTTCTAACGTATTTTGAATCAATGTCGCGACGGTCATTGGACCAACGCCTCCCGGAACAGGAGTAATCAGAGAGGCTCGTTCTGACGCCAAATCAAAGTCGACATCCCCGGTCACCTTTCCACTCTCTAAACGGTTTATCCCCACATCAATCACAATGGCGCCGGGCTTGATCCATTCCCCAGGGATAAAATGAGCTTTACCTACCGCAACCACCAGTAAGTCTGCACGTTCAATATGAGAACGTAGATCCTTAGTAAAACGGTGTGTAACGGTGGTGGTGCACCCAGCAAGCAATAGCTCCAGCGCCATAGGACGCCCAACAATGTTAGACGCCCCGACGATGACCGCATTTAAGCCAAAGGTATCAACATTGTTCCGCTCTAGTAATGTGATGATTCCCCGTGGAGTACAGGGACGTAAAATGGGCGCACGTTGGCAGAGTCTGCCCACATTGTAGGGATGAAACCCATCAACATCTTTACTCGGTGCGATACGTTCCAGAACTTTTACGTTATCAATTCCTTCAGGTAATGGAAGTTGAACCAAGATGCCATCAATCGCTTGGTCTTCATTGAGTTGGTCGATAAGCTCCAGTAACGCTTGCTCACTGGTGGTGGCTGGTAAATCATAAGAACGTGAGATAAAACCCACTTCTTCGCAGGCTTTCCGCTTGCTACCGACATAAATTTCGGAAGCAGGATCGCTCCCGACTAAGATCACGGCAAGCCCAGGTGCACGCTTGCCCGCAGAAAGACGTTGTTGAACTCCTGCAGCTACTTCAGCACGAACTTGCTGCGCAATCGTTTTACCATCAATAATTTTCGCTGACATCCGGATAAAATCCACTTTTAAGCTATTAGGGGGGATATCTGTATTTTGTCAGAAGCAGGCAACGCTGTCAGGTTAAGATTTGCTAATTATGCTCAAAGCTTCAGCAATAAACTGATTCTAGGCGTAAAGTGATTGACTCAAGACCCTTCAGCCGTATAATCCGTGACTGAAATCAGGGCGCCCTTAGCTCAGTTGGATAGAGCACCGGCCTTCTAAGCCGTAGGTCATAGGTTCGAATCCTATAGGGCGTACCATTTCTTCTTCTCTAATATCCTTTCTAGTCCACTTTTCCTTTTAATTTCAGCACATAATACCGCCCATCCTGGCCCAAGGACACCTATTACGTTCTTGTTCCGATTGGAAGCATTGCTAGGTTCAAGCAAATGTAAGCCCCCAGATGAAGCTGATAGCTCGACAAATTGACTCTGCTAAGCCAAAAGAAAAATCATTCAAACTTGCTGATGGTGGCGGTATGTTTCTCGAATTTTTCCCAATGGTACAAAAAGTTGGAGGCTCAAGTATCGGATTGCAGGTAAAGAAAAAAGGGTAGTCTTTAGCACCTATCCAATTCTCACCTTAGCTAAAGCCAGGGTTAAACGATCTGAAGCTAAAAAAGCTTTTGTCAGAAGGTGGCGATCCAAGCCAGCAAAAACAAGATATCAAGGCTGCTAAGATTATGGCTGTCAGCAACAACTCTGAACTGATAGCCATTGAATGGCATGAACATAAAAAAACATCATGGTCAAAGGGTTATGCAGATGACATCCTGGAATACCTTAAAAAAGATGTTTTTCCACACATAGGTAAAAGACCTATTTCTGAAATAAATTAAAAAGAGATGCTCGATATTCTTCGGAAAATGGAAAATCGTGGTGTTCTCGACAAGCTGAAGAAAACTCGTCAGGCATGTCGTCAAATCTCTACCTATGCAGTCATATCGGGCAGAGCAGAACATAGTCCGGTATCAGATCTGGTAGGTGTGCTTAAATTAGTAAGTTATTTCTTGGATCTTTAACACCTGAATTCTTCATTCGATGTGAAGAAAAACCTTGGCAAGGAGGTCCACCGATAATAATGTCTAATTGTTCAGGTAAAAGCTTGTTTTTGTCATCAAGTTATCAATACAAACATTGTTTATAACATCATTGATTAGGTCTACTCTGTTTCTACCGGACTTAATTAAATTATGTTTATAAGTTTCACAAGCGTAAGAATCAAGTTCAATAGAAATTATAATATCGATCCCTGATTTTATAGCAGCTAATGAAAATCCTCCTGCACCAGAAAATAAGTCTATAGCTAAGAATTTATTCTTTTTTTTGATTGTTTCTCATTCATGTAAGTGCTAAATTAGTTAGAGTTTTTTAAGGTTATACTGCAGTCTGGTTGTTTTTAAAAGAAATTTTATTGTCATGACCAATAACCGGGAAAATAATAGTATCTAAGGATAAAAAATTTCCAACAAGGATTTCCAAGTATAATTTAATTTTTTTTAGGATAATAATATGAGTTTTTTATTAGATTCTTTATGCAAATTATTTTTGGCTTTGAAAGTTTTTTGGCTTTCAATAAAAGAGCTTTTTAATACGGAGCCACTAAAAAAAGCGCCTCTGAAGATACTTTATTTATTATTAGCTCTAAGTATATTTAGTAAAGTTGGTGGTTTTGTCGAACATTTTCGTCTCGCTATATTATTCACACTGCCAATACTAATGGGTTTGATTTTCGCTCATTATGTTTACCCCACTAAAGGTGCTTTATTAAAAAATATTAATGATGCTATTCTTTATTCAGTTGCTACATTGAGTGCGGGAGTCATTGTAGCTAACTCTGCTCATGCCAATATTAATTTTTTCAATGAGTATATGATTAGTTTTTGCGGTTATATATCTTCGTCTCTTTTTTGCTTTTGCACAACGATCAAGTTCTATATAGCATTTAGAGACTCATATAACGAAAAGAGGAGGATTGATAACTTAAATAAAGATTAAGAGTTAAATATATAAAAATATTTACCTTGGTCATTAGAATAAAATACAATGTAAAAGCCATAACGATATTGAATTTGAGCGGTTTTTTATAAACCGCTTCAGCTTTCATTCGGAAGAAAAATTAGTAGTGGTGATAAGATAAATGTAGTGCTGGTTATAAAAACAATTAAATTTATAGTTGTGTCATAAATGTAATTACCTTTACTTCCAAATACCATAACACACAAAGAGGCAAGATTCAGGAAAATAATCAGCGATATTATTTTCAGGGATTTCTTATTTTTTAATTTTTCGATCATGATATTTACTTTTTTTATAAACTAACATCTAAAATAGTTTTGTCAATAATGGGAGATTTTAAAACATAATTTACTATTAACTTATTTTTGAATGCGGATAATCTATGATTCAAATTATGATAATGATTTATTTAACATGGGGGTCCCAAATATATGAGGATAATTAATGATGTTATATATATTCTTGTGGCTTTAAACTATTGAATTTTTTGTTAAATTTCTTTGATGTCAATCAATTAATATAAAAGGGCATGTTTGGGGGCCAGTATGAAAATAAAATACAAAAAAATATATATGGAATAATCATCTACCTACTAGGTTCGAATCCTATAGGGCGTACCATTTCAACCTCCCCCCCCCTCCAGTAATTTCCACTCTCCCTAATAAAATCAAGTATCTTAGCCAATCCCTTGTCTACTAACGTCCAGCGATACCCACTGTATTCCATTGGCACATAGATAGATTTAGGGCGTGTTGAGCGAATATATCCCTGAATAAAGATAAATCCCCGTATTCTCTATATAGCGAAAATCAACACCGCAGCCAGCCGAAGCTTTATTACTTGGTTAATACTGTGAGGCCAAGACTAGAGCAGGAACACTTTATGAATAAAAAGAATATACTCGATAAGCTCGAGAAAACTCGCTAGGCATGTCGTTTAATCTTTACCTATGCAGTCATTTCAGGCAGAGCACAATACAGTAGATGAGCTAGGGCAGCTCCAAATATCTGGAAAACTTTTAGTCTAGTAAGATTGCTGAAATCACTACTTAGCTTCTAATGCTGACCGGATTCAGGACGATTGAAATTCGTTCCGTAGAATGGACAGAAGTTAAATTTAAAAAGGGCTCTGTCCCCAAATAGTAAATTAGCCTGGATTACTTGGTAAGATCGTTACAATTATTAAGCGATTTTCTAATAAATGATTCTATTTTAAGATTACCCACCCATCAGAACTTTGTGTATAGGTTTTATCGCCTATATTTACAAACACCTTTCTATCAACGCCTCCTCTAATAACAATTGCAATGCTGTTATAAACACATTTTTTATGCCCATCGTCAGCATCATCAAAACAGGTATAGTCATCGACGGAGCCATCTCGAGTTCCGGTTGGTAACCGTTCATAACCACTGAAATTCATGATGACAACTGTGAAGTTATCAGGGGTACCGATAATTTGATATTCCTTCTGAAGTAATTCTCTATTTTTCAACCACCACTTTAGTTTTCCTTCTACAGTCATCGGTAAGTGTTGTACAAAAACCGTACCATTATCCACTCTGACTATTTTGGCTGGTCTTGCAGCAATCGATATAAAATACGCTACTATTAAAAAAATTATAATCGCTGCAATCCTTTTAAAATTAAACATTGTTTTCTCCTGTCAATGTTATAGTAGCGTCAAAATTTGTGAAAAAAGGCTTTTGAGCAAAGTGCTTAGCTCTCTGTAGAACGAACCATATTCTAAAGAAAGCAATAGAGTTAAATTTAAATTTTAAGATGTCTTCTTTATCTAATCCAAAATGATCTTGTGCTCTGTATTTGATAGTCGCAATATATTTATTACCATGGAAGCTCAATCTTTCTATAGAGATTTCTGTGCTGTTTATATCATGGACAGTAATACCCATTCCATTGATGAAATCTTTCCATCTTGTGTATTTTGGCAAATGACTTTTAGATAATACAGTTGAAAAATATTCTTGCGTCAATCGGCCCTTGTTGAAATCAAATTGCTCGAGAGTTTTTTTAATTACGGATAATGTGCTATCAATAGAGCGGTCACTCAATATGAGATTTTTGTAGGCACTATTCATTAAAGGATGTTGAAAGTCATTTCCATTACTACTTTGCATGTGATTCAAAAGATTCATGATTAAGCCTTGATAGGGTCCTCTCAAAGAAAAGACATAGGACTGAGATCGTAGCTCATCATATAGCATCGCAACCGCTTTATCTCTGCTAACTGGCTTTATAGAGTTAGTAGCAGGATGCTGATAGGAGGGTACAAAAGTAGTCCAATCGATAAAAGTTGATACTTGCCCGAGATGGTAATGCCTTTTGAGTAAATCAACATCCATATCACCACTTTGCATATCATCGGTATTTCTGTCATTAAATCTTTTTTTTGTAGTGAAGATAACCAGTTTTTGGTAGCTTCCTTTCATTTTAAATTAATCCCTTTTCTATAAAATGATTAAGGACTATACATTATCTATTTGTAAGATAGATTGAGAATTTTTTAAAGATTTCTACGTTATGAGTCATTTATGGACATACAATGATGAATCTCCGCCATGATGGTGGTTATTTTCTGAGAGATATCTATGCGCAGGTAACAAACTGAAATGAAAACTTATATAGCGAATAGAAGACTGGCTAGAAGATTTTAATCTTACAGGAACTATATTTAGAAAAAATTTATTAATCGCCTACCTTACCACCTACCCTCTCCCCCCTTACCCTGACGTGAAATTTTCCAGATAATTACCTTACACCTGTTCTACAAATTATTCTTTCTTTTCTAACCAACAACTTTATCACTCAATATAAAGAAAGTAGTGCGTGGTATAACTGATCATTTTTCTCAGTGTGAATATTATGCTTTGATGATGGGAAAATAAAATCGTTCAGTTATCGATAAAATACTTTGAATATAACTTCTTGAGTCCTTCCCCCTCATCATCACCGTGAAGATATTAAGAAACGGATTTTTTAAGTCCTTCGAGATGGCTACTATCACTTCTTTTTAAAGCGTAGGAGTGAGCGATGTCATTTATTATAACAGGCTTAAGTGGCCATCCATTCAGCCATCTCTATGGGCTGACTGACGATGAACTCCATAACCAGGGCGCGTTAAGAGTAAGCGTTGATCAATACCCCGGTTTCCCAGATCGCATCACCTTGCGCGATATCCCCGTGGGTGAGAACGCACTATTACTCAATCACCAATATCTGGATACCCAATCGCCTTATAAAGGTGCCCATGCAATCTTTATCTAGGAAGGACAATTCGATGCGGGAAGGTATTTAAATATCCTTCCGGAAGTCATGGAACGAAGAATACTTTCTCTACGTGGATTCGACAGTCAGGATATGCTTATCGAAGCCACCCTTGCACAGCCAGGCGAGGCGAAAAAACAGATATTGTCACTGTTAGGCAATGATAAGGTTGAGTTCATCCTCGCGCACAATGCAAAGCAAGGATGTTTTTCCTGTCGTATTGAGCGCGAATAGGGGACCGCTTATCAGGATCATCCCTATATCGTGACTTTCTATACATTGCTTGCGAACGATTCACCAACTGCTACTGATTACAAAAAATCCTGCTTCTTAATTTAATTATTCCAATAGCTATCACCCTATTTTTTTCTATTTACACTGGATTTTTCGGGACCAAGATATAGGCAACGTCATCAGCTTGCAGGTTGACGATTTTCTTTTGAGATATCGGTTTCAGCGTTAGCTAAGGTTCTGGCTAAAATTGCTGAGTAAAGCGGTTTTCCTCCCAAGAATTGCGCCATTAATGTCGCGCCTAAGCAGGTAATAATCATTGCTAAAATAATTTGATAATTGTCGGTCATCTCAAGAACTAAGACGATGCCGGTAAGGGGGGCACGTACCGAGGCAGCCAATAACGCCCCCATTCCCGCGATAGCAAAGATCGAGATCGGTAAGTGATATAACGGAAATAGGTGATGGGCTATAGTACCAAAGGCGCTCCCTATCAGCGTGCCTAACGCCAGCATAGGAGCAAAAATACCGCCTGGCGCCCCAGAGGAAAAGCAGACGACCGTTGTAAAAATCCTCACAACTAAAATTAGGAGTAACGACTGCAGGGAAATTAAGCCTAATGCCGCTTGCGGGATCAGCATATGCCCACTTCCCACCATAGCGGGAAAGAAGAGTACAGTCACACCGCAAAGCCCCGCAATCAGAGCGCCTATCGTGACACTTAATATAAGTCGTTGACCGCAGATCGCTCGAAAAGCATCTTGTACCGTAAAAATAAGCTTATTAAATAAGTAACCTATTGCGCCTACCAATACACCAAGAACTAAAAATAGCCATAAACTGTCTGTGCCCGCTTGCCCGAGTTGTCCTAGATTGAGGATAGGTTGATCGCTATTAAATAAGCGATAGATGATCGTCGCACAAATTACCCCAATAAAGACCGCTTTTATCGAGATTAAGTTATAGCGAAACTGTGCACGCATCTCTTCAATAATGAATAAGATCCCTGCCAGCGGGGCATTGAATGCTGCAGTCAGTCCCGCGGCAGCTCCTACTGCAAGTAAACTATGCCGTGTTTCTTTATCTTTTACCCTAAAGAGGTCGAAGACTAACTGTCCAAGGTTACCGCCCATTTGAATCGTCGGCCCTTCTCTACCGAGTACCATCCCTGAGCTTAACGTCATCATACCGCCTATAAATTTGACAGGTAATACTCGCCACCAGCGTACAGGTCTTAACTCTTCGAGTGCCCCTTCTATTTCAGGGATCCCTGAACCTGAGGCTTCTGGGGCAAATTTCTTCACCAAAAAGAAGCCGATGCCGCCCATTAAAAATGAGCTACCAAATGCCAAGAGTACCCATTGCCAGGTGTCTTCCGCCCTTGCTTCGATGAGTTGTTCGCGGAGAAAGCTGATATAATTTACCGTCTTGGCAAAAGCGACGCCTATCCCTCCTACCAAACAGCCCACGATGACAGACAACAGTAATATTTTAATAGATGCCGTATCTCGTGTAAGTAGACGGTGCATTATTCGCTGGCGTTTTCGTAATCGACGACTGATAGAATTTTGCTTATTTTTCACCTTCCGCACCATTACTCCACGTAATTAATGACTTTCTTTAAAAGATACGCTGATGTGCTGGGAATCGAAAGCGATTGTTAATATAGACCTGTACAAAATTCTAAGCAGTATTAACCGCAGCGTACGTACCGGTTATTACTCCTTAGCTGTACTGATTGAATGGATTCAAGCAGCTAAAGAAGAAATAGTACGCTTATTTGCGTTGGGCAGCAGATTTGTATTCTTTAGATCTGGTAATAATTTTTTATTCAACTATGGTTATCGACAGAGGTAACCATGATGCAAAAATGTCAGATATGTAACAGTAAAAAAATCACTGCCTGTGGGGCAAAAAGGCTTAACTCGTTTTTTCAAACGAGCGATTTCACTCATTCTCACTATGGAAAGCTTTCCAGCGGGTTTGTTCGAGCCATCTTCCCAATCGCTGATTCTATGATAAGAAATATTGAACAGCTGTTAGGGATCCACGCTTTTAGCCATGCTCTAGTGACAGACATTTCACCTTCTGACGATGTGATCCTTCTGTGTCGTACCTGCGGCCTATGGTATAGGTCACCGCATCAGGAGTGCCTTCAATAAGAAGGGGCTAATTGCCATCAGCCCCTGTATGTTACTCGGCCTCTTTACGTCGGTAAGCCACGTTAAGCAATGCCACACCAACCAATGCCGAAAGTAACGACCCACCTAGCACCCCGATTTTCACCTCGTCCAAAAGTAAAGGATCATTCGGGAAGGCTAGCCCACCAATAAATAAGCTCATGGTAAAGCCAATTCCACAAAGTATTGCCACCCCATAAAACTGGAGGTTTGTTGCCCCTTTAGGCAGCTGTGCGATACCAAAGCGGATTAATATAAACGAGATAAGTCCAATACCCACCTGCTTACCAATGAATAACCCAAGCATGATGCCTAAAGGCACGGCACTAAAGAGTTGCTCTGACGTCGCATGGATGAAACTGACACCGGCATTTACGAAACCAAAAATCGGGATGATCAGGAAGCTTACCCAAGGTGCAAGACGATGTTCTACTTTAAGCAGTGGTGACGCTTGGCCCAATTTTTGCCCAGAATGGGGAATACAGAGAGCGAGGATCACACCTGCCACTGTTGCATGGACCCCCGATTGAAAGATGAAATACCATAACACAACGCCAAGCACTAAATAGATGGGTAAGGCAATCACGCCACGGCGATTGAGTAAGACCAAGACAATAGTGGTGATCAGCGCGCCACTAAGCATCTCGATATTTATCCCAGTCGTGTAAAATAAGGCGATAATGATGACTGCCCCTAAATCATCAATGATGGCTAAGGCTGCTAAAAAGACCTTTAATGAGGTTGGCACCTTACTGCCAAGTAGCGATAATATCCCTAAAGAGAAAGCGATATCAGTCGCTGAGGGAATTGCCCACCCTGATAAAGTTTGATGATGTTCGCGGTTAATTAATAAATAGATGGCGGCAGGGACGATCATCCCTCCTACTGCTGCTGCCCCAGGTAAGATACGCTGCGACCACTCTGCAAGTTGGCCGGTTAAAAACTCGCGTTTAATCTCTAAACCTACCATTAAAAAAAACAAGCTCATTAAGACATCGTTAACGAATTTTTCAACCGCTATCCCGGCAATCGAGCTGTGGATTAAACTCGCGTAGAAGGGTTCGCCGCCAGTGTTACAAAGAACGATGGCGACAAAAGAGGTGATGATAAGTAAAACCCCAGCCGCTAGGGGGGAATGTAAAAGCTTATTTAAAGACATACAAAAGTCCTAGGGTCAGAAATCCATGCTAAATCCTAGTGTATAATAAACCGCAGAGCGGCACGATTATTCTCGGACCGAATCGTCACCCTAATCGTTACCTTTTAACATTTCCTCTGACTCATCATTAGCTATTTACTGTAGTAGCTGCCTACTATAGGGTAAAAGTATCATCAGATGACGTTGAGGGGTTAACCTTGTCCACACCTGCTTCATTACTCGCACCGCGATTATCGTTAGGTGAAACTATTGGTTTTTTTTCACCTTCTTCTCCGGTAACTGTTACCGCACCAGAACGTTTCAAACGTGCCAAAGATTTTTTGCAGCAGAAAGGCTTTGTGTTACAGGCAGGACGGCTTACGGAACAAGCAGATTTTTATCGCTCCGGAACCATTCAAGATCGTGCCGACGAATTAAATCAGCTTATTCGTGATCCCAAGGTACGCTGTATTATGTCGACTATCGGCGGCAATAATAGCAACGCCCTGCTCCCCTATATTGACTACGATGCATTACGCAAGGACCCGAAAATTATCATTGGCTATTCTGATGTCACGGCGCTGTTAGCAGGTATCTATGCCCAAACTGGACTTATTACCTTTTATGGTCCGGCTTTAGTGGCTTCATTCGGTGAACGTGCTCCATTGGTTGAACAGACCTACCAAAGTTTTCATTCCCTCTGCCTTAATCGCCCCAACCTTCCCTATCGCTATTCACTACCGGAATACTGGACCGACGAGCGATTGAATTGGGACCATATTCAGGTAGATAGAGCTAAAGCACTTTACAAGAATCATTGCGAATTCATGGGTAGTGGCATTATTGAAGGACGTGTACTGGGCGGAAACTTAAATACTTTATCAGGTATTTTTGGCACACCTTGGATGCCAGACATTGCTCAGGGCGATATTCTGTTTATAGAAGATAGCTTAAAAAATATTGCTACCGTTGAACGTTCATTCTCTCACCTTAAGCTAAGTGGTATTTTCGATAAAGTCAGCGCCATTATCCTAGGTAAACATGAACTCTTTGATGCAGCAGGCAGTGGTCGACAGCCTATCGATGTACTCAAAGAAGTGCTTGGCGATCAAAAACTGCCAATCGTAAACGGCTTCGATTGTTGCCATACCCACCCCATGCTCACCTTGCCGCTAGGCACCAGGATAAAGATTGATTTTGGTCAAGGCTCAGTCAGTCTGCTCGATCAATATTTACGCTAATATTATTCTTTAAGTAAGCAATTACCGCGGTATCACGTTAACCCAGTGCACCATGGGGGTAGCGCGATAAAATAACCTATACAGGCAAAAACTATTCCACTCGAAAAATGGAACGAGAGGATGAACCATTATTATCAAGGAAGACCGTTGCAATGAAACCAAAGAAAGGAATGCTTACCTATATGGCTGAGGGAGATAACATTCCCCACAGCAAGTATTATTCAAGAAAAATTCACTGGCCTGGTAACGCCGCACAATGTTCGAAGTTTGGTTCCGGAGTCACCTTAGGCAGAGGCTATGACTTAAAATATCGTACTGAGCTTGAAGTGATAAGTGACTTAACTTCTTCAGGTATCAGTCTAGATAAAGCAAAAAAAATAGCAAAAGGAGTTAAAAAAAGTTATTGCTCAGCACAGGAATTTGTGGAGAAAAATAGAGATGCTATTGGGGCGATAACAGAGATTCAACAAATACGGCTTTTTGAAAAAACTTACCTTCACTACAGCAATGATTCACAAATATTTTATAATCGATATAAAAGCCCTCATTGCGTGACTTGGGAAGAATTAAAACCTCCACTTAAAGAAGTATTAATTGATATGAAATATCAAGGTCGATTAGAAGTCTCGATGATACCCATTTTTGGAAAAAATGAGATGGATAGCGTGATAAAGCTCATACTTCATAGCGCCAAGCTTTCTTCTGACGAAGGTGGACGGCAAAGAGTCCGTTTTTTAGAGAACGCCATAAAATGAAAAAAAATACATTATTGTTACTCGCCCTGTTTTTTTCCTTAAACACTTATGCTGCAAAAAAGGATGGCGATTATTTCAAGGACGAAACACTGGAGAGTTGTTATCAGAAGAAGATGTCAGCTGCTGTTCAAAATTGCATGATTTACCTTTCTGATAAAAAAAAACAAGAGTACGGTAAACAATATAATCTACTATTAGAGAATGCTTGGAAGCGAAAAGCTCAGTTCCACAACTACAGGCTTTTTATAAATTCTATGGCAGCATCAGAAAGATATTGGCAAAATTTTATCGATCAAGAGTGCTTGGCCCAAGCCTATTTAAATGAAAAAGAGAGTTTTGCCTTTTACACTGATAAAAATGCATGCCTAATAAAAGGATATATTGAAAGAATAAAATCCCTCAAGAATTATCAATTTTAGTATCATGCCGTTAATTAGGGCGATCATACATCCACGATATGAATCGTGCAGTAATAGAGAGCTGCTCCCTAAGCATCATAAATTAATTGAAAAATGATAGCGTTCTCGAACCAAAGATTCGAAACGCATAAATTTACGCTGTAGCATACGAGTAGCGATCGATTTAAAAAAATAACTCAAGGGCAGTAAATTTGCTGAGCCTAAATTATCGATAAGATAGAAATGACCACAAGTTTCACTTTCACGTTGATACACTATGTTATATGCCTTTAAATTCATCATCGTAATGTAATGCCGATGAAAGGACTGTTTAAACTCTTGATAAGCCGATGAGAGTGCATCGATTCTCGGTTTAGTCATTTCAAAGTTTGTTAGATAGTGATCCAACGTTTTCGAAACTTGGCCGTCGTAATCTCTTACCAACTCGTACACATAGCCCATCCCAAATGTTGTGGCGTGTTTCCCGCAATAGTCAGCGATACCCTTCAACTTAACATTACGTCTATGAAGCCATTTAAAATAACGCACCTCTCTAAGCGTTTCTAAGTCGTCATGAGGGTTTAAGTGGACTTTGACACATAATTCAGGATGCTTGGGGTGGTGGTAACAGGCGCGATGGCGGCCTTTAGCGATTAACAACGAGTCAGAAAGCACCAACGGCGGTTCGGTAAGTTTCATATCTAACACCAAATAAGCAGATTTATCTTATGACTAGGAGTGTAAAAAATGAAACCGTTGAGGTTACACATTAAGTGCGAAATTGAGGATACTGGGGAACTTAGTGCATTTTTTGTGAATGATTCCCCCCTTGCAGGGGGGAAGTCTTTATTGGTTACCGACTTGGTCACCAAAAGGTAAGGCATCGTAGTCCTTCAAGCCATTCTTTTTATAAGGGTTACCAATCCAGCGGGTCACTTTCACAAACTCGGGACTAACAATAGAACGCGTTGCATCATAGCCTTGATAGCTGAGCCCTGCGAGATCAGACCATGTGTGAATCAACTGCGAGCTGCTGTAGGGGCGATTAATGTCTGACGAAAAATCACGTGGGTGCGTCGCTTGCCAAGACGTCGATGTCCAGACCAGGAAAGGAATGGTATACATATGACGGGTTGGTGTTTCCTCATTACGGCCTTGGGTCTGGTGCGGTGGCGTATCGTAAACCTCTTCACCGTGATCAGAGAAATACAATAAGAAACCATTTGGGTCGGTCGCACGGTAATCTTTAATGATCTGTGTCACCACTTTATCGTTAAAGTGTTGAGCACTGTCATAATCATTATAGGTTGCCACTTGTTCCGGGGTAAGGCCAGCAGGAAGGTGCTGGGTATTACCATCAAATACCCCTTCATTTTCAGGGTAACGGAACTTGTATTTGATATGCGTACCGAGTAAATGAATGATAATAAATTTTTTCGGTGCGGGGTCATTCAGTACTTTTTTGAAAGGCCCTAATACATTGGTGTCGTATTCACGTGCACTCTGTGTCCGTTGCTGATTCATATAATATTGCTGATCAGTCTGTTTTGAAAATACTGTCAGCATGGTATTACGTTCGGTCATCGTTTGCTGGTTAGTAATCCAAAAGGTCTTGTATCCTGCTTGTTTCATCATATTCATTAATGATGGCTTAGTCAGATACAGATCAGGATTCTGTTCATCAGCAAAGGTCAGGGCTTGTTGTAATATCTCGATAGTATAAGGACGAGACGTCACTACGTTATTGAAAACCGTAAGCCTTGGATCGGTCTTATGTAATTCATCTAATCCTGGTGTCGTCTCGCGGGGGTAACCATACAGGCTCATTCTTCCCCGTTGCGTTGACTCACCAATCACTAGAACTAAGGTACGCGGCGCGTTACCTGAACTATCTTTCAAGTTGGCTAACGGGGGCAGCTGATTATTTTTACTGAGCAGCTTATCCATTTCAGTTAATTGCTGGCGATACTGATAATAGCCCGTTACAAACTGCCATGGCGCAGCCGGTTCCATCCGTGATGCCAAATTATTTAAGGTACTATCGATCGGCTTGTGATTAATGCCTGTATCGATAACGATAGGATTTAAAACCAAGCCATACAGCAGAGCAATACTGACTCCCCAACGCCAAATTTTTGGTAAATATACTGGGCGTAAACGACTCCATAAAAATAGTGCGATAAGGGTGTAGACCACTACCACTGCAATCATTTTAAGGCTGAAATATTGGCTTAAATATTCACTGGCTTCATTCGCATTCGTCTCGAACATGACAAAAAGAACGCTTTGTGAAAATTCTTGCCCGTAGATCACGTAATAGCCTAAGGCAGCAACGGAAGCCAGCCATAGTACAATTCCAATAAGTGCAGCCAAAAGCTTAGTGAAACGGGGAAAGAGTAAAATAGGAATTAGCCATAAGGAGCTAAATAAAAGAGAATCCCGTAATCCATTTGTTCCGCTATAACCGCTTGCAACGATCACTATCTGTAAAAACGTAGAAAAAAACCAAAAATAGAGCAGTGCTATCCCTAAAGCTTTCCAGCTGAATTTTGGCGATGCAGTCTGATTCATATCCATAAAATCCTGTAAATAAACAGCCCAACCCTAAAGATTGAGCTGAAAAAATTAAAAAGCGCTTAAGGGTATAAGATTATTCCGATAAAGAGAATATTCAAAAAGGCCTGAGACATAAATTATCATCATCTTTAACAGTTTGTATTGATGGGGCTTCGCAATTAACTAAAATTGGGAGAGAAATAACAGAGGGGCTAATGTGAAATGGATGGCAATGTATTAGCCATTCAAGGTCGTTTAACCTTGAATGGCTCAAACGATTATTTACGACGCCAAGTAGTACCTTGCGCACCATCTTCTAGGATAATACCTAGATCATTCAATCTGTCACGCGCAATGTCAGCTTGCGCCCAGTCCTTGGTTTGACGAGCGTGATTACGCATCGCAATAAGTGATTCGATCTCTGCAACATCTTCCTGTTGCGTTCCATGTTGTAAGAAGACTTCGGGTGATTGTTGTAATATACCCAGTATCCCGGCAAGTTCTCGAAGTTTAGCCGCCGCGGCATTCGCTAATGCCATATCTTCATTCTTTAGACGATTGACTTCACGCGCCAGATCAAACAGGACTGAATAAGCTTCTGGCGTATTAAAATCGTCATCCATTGCTTCACGGAAACGCTGTTCATAGCTTGCATCAGCCATTGGTGTAGCCTGTGAATCTGTACCACGTAAAGCCGTATAGAGGCGCTCTAGACTTGCTCTCGCCTGTTCTAGGTTCTCTTGACCGTAGTTTAATTGGCTACGGTAATGCCCGGACATCAGGAAGTAACGGACTGTCTCGGCATCGAAATGGCGTAGCACATCGCGGATAGTGAAGAAATTCCCCAACGATTTTGACATCTTTTCGCGATCAACCATTACCATACCGGAGTGCATCCAGTAATTAACGTAAGGACCATCGTGAGCACAAGTCGATTGCGCAATCTCGTTTTCATGGTGAGGAAACATCAGATCTGATCCTCCGCCATGGATGTCGAAGTGCGTACCGAGTTGTTGGCAATTCATCGCAGAACATTCAATATGCCAACCTGGGCGACCTAGCCCCCATGGAGAATGCCAACCAGGCTCATTTGGCTTAGCCATTTTCCATAGTACAAAATCCATAGGATTCTTTTTAACTTCAGCAACCTCGACTCGAGCTCCTGCTTGTAACTGCTCGAGATCTTGACGAGAGAGAATGCCGTACGCTTTGTTGGTCATCACATCAAACATCACATCGCCATTATCTGCCACATACGCATGGCCCCGCGCCAATAATTGCTCAGTCAGCGTAATAATGTCATCGATATGTTTCGTTGCACGAGGTTCACTGTCAGGTTGCAAAATATTCAGCGCCGCGAAATCCTTGTGCATCTCTGCAATCATTCGATCAGTTAGTTGCTCAATGGTTTCATTGTTTTCGTTAGCACGTTTGATGATTTTATCGTCAATATCAGTAATATTGCGTACGTAATTAAGCTGATAGCCGCTATAACGGAGATAACGTGAAATTACATCGAACGCCACAAAAGTCCGACCATGTCCAATATGACTCAGGTCATAAACCGTAATGCCACAGACATACATTCCAACCTTCCCCGCATGAATTGGCGTGAAAGTTTCTTTTTGTCGACTTAGCGTATTAAAAATTTTCAGCATGTAACTCTTCCGTAATGATGTGTCGCGACTTTTTTGCGTAGTGTGCCGTATTTTTATTCCTCGAGCGAATGAATGCAAGCCCTGTCGCCGCGTCTTGGACAATACTGACGTAATGCATCAATTTATGTTATAAAATAGGGTCTCTGGCGGCACATAAGGCCAGAGAAACCGAGCAAGTAATTATTTTAACCCTGACAGGAAATCATTATGGTCACCTTCCAAACGAATTTTGGCGATATCGTCATCAAAACTTTTGATGAGCAAGCACCAGAGACAGTAAAAAACTTTTTAAGCTACTGCAGCGAAGGTTTTTACGACAACACCATTTTCCACCGTGTGATCAATGGCTTTATGATTCAAGGCGGCGGATTTGAACCTGGTATGCAGCAGAAAAATACCAAAGCAGAAATTCGTAATGAAGCAAACAATGGCCTGAAAAACACCCGCGGTACACTGGCAATGGCTCGTACTTCTGCCCCGCATTCTGCGACAGCACAATTCTTCATTAACGTAGCGGATAACGATTTCCTCAACTTCCGTGACGAAAGCGTTCAAGGCTGGGGTTACTGTGTATTCGCGGAAGTAGTTGAAGGTATGGACGTGGTTGAAAAAATCAAAGCCGTTTCGACCGGCCGTAGTGGTATGCACCAAGATGTGCCAAAAGAAGATGTTGTGATTCAAAAAGCGATCGTGACTGAGTAATGTCACGAATCCTGTTTATCGCAGATCTCCATCTGTGTCAGGAAGAACCGGCAATTACTGCCGGTTTTCTGCATTTCCTCTCCAATCAAGCGTTAACCTGTAGTGAGCTCTATATTTTAGGTGACCTATTTGAAGCTTGGATTGGTGATGATGATCCCGCACCACTCCACCAGCAAATCGCCCAAGCTATCGCCGCTCTACCTATCCCTGTTTATTTTATTCACGGAAACCGTGATTTTTTAGTGGGTGAGCGGTTTGCACAGCAGGCTGGTATGCAACGACTTCCTGAAGAAGTCGTCTTAGAGCGTTTCGGTCAACGGCTCGTCATCATGCACGGCGATACACTTTGCACCGACGATGTCGGCTATCTGGCCTTTCGTAAAAAGGTCCATACCCCGTGGATCCAATGGCTTTTTTTACGTTTACCGCTTGTATTACGGCTTCGTATCGCTCGTAAAATGCGGCAAAATAGTCAACAGGCGAATCAACATAAAGCCATGGCGATCATGGACGTGAATCAGCAAGCCGTTATTGAGGTTCTCCAGCGCCACCAAGCAACCCTACTCGTGCATGGTCACACTCACCAGCCAGCCATCCATCCCGTTCCTGAGATCTCTTCGTCGGCCCAACGAGCCGTTCTTGGTGCTTGGCACCATGAAGGATGGATGATCGAGTGGAGCGAACAAGGCTTAGCCCTTAGCCATTTTCCTTGGTAATAATACTACGCAACCGTTTTCCTCTCGGAGTTGGCATGGTATTCTTGCACCCTAATTATCGCGAGTCAGAGAAGCTTGTGTACGTTTTAGGATCGAGGAGTTGAGTTCATGTCGTTAAGTTCTGCCCCCGCTAAAGTCGCAATAGTCATGGGTTCAAAAAGTGACTGGGCTACGATGCAGTCTGCCGCTGAGGTATTGACTGAGTTGGGTATAGCCCATCATGTAGAAGTCGTTTCTGCCCACCGCACCCCCGATAAACTGTTTAGTTTTGCCGAAAACGCTCAACAGCAAGGTTTTGACGTGATCATTGCCGGCGCGGGCGGTGCAGCGCACCTACCTGGAATGTTAGCGGCGAAAACCCTCGTTCCCGTTTTAGGCGTTCCGGTACAAAGCGCGGCGTTGAGTGGTGTCGACAGCCTTTACTCCATAGTACAGATGCCTAAGGGCATTCCCGTCGGGACCCTAGCAATCGGTAAAGCTGGTGCAGCTAATGCTGCGTTATTAGCGGCACAAATTCTTGCCCTACATGATTCACTGATCGCTTCACGTTTGGCTGAGTGGCGCGTTAAACAGACCGATGCCGTATTGCAACACCCGGATCCGCGGGAGGATGCATGAAGTCAGTCTGCGTACTCGGCAATGGTCAATTAGGCAGGATGTTGCGCCAAGCGGGTGAACCCTTAGGGATTGCCGTTTATCCGGTAGGGATTGATGCCAACCCTAATGAACTCCCCATTAAGCAAAGTACTATCACGGCTGAAATTGAACGGTGGCCAGAAACCCCCCTCACTCGCGAATTAGCCTCGCATGATGCGTTCATCAATCGGGATGTATTTCCTCGATTAGCCGACCGATTACCTCAGAAACAATTACTGGATCAACTAGGTCTCGCCACCGCTCCTTGGCAATTACTCAATTCTGCTGAGCAATGGCCGACTATTTTTGCCGCCCACGGAGAGCTGGCGATTATTAAGCGGCGAACTGGTGGCTATGATGGTCGAGGACAATGGCGACTCACTTCCCAGACAACCGAAGAATTACCCAATGAATGTTATGGCGAATGCATTGTTGAACAAGCCATCAATTTCACTGGGGAACTTTCATTGGTCGGGGCGAGAAACGCCGCGGGAGAAATTGTATTTTATCCCGTGACGCATAATCTGCATCAGCAGGGGATTCTTTTTGCCAGCGTCGCTCACCCACAGCCTAGCCCTGCTCATCAACACCAAGCAGAGGCGATGCTGACCGCTATCCTGACAGAATTAAACTATGTCGGCGTAATGGCGATGGAATGCTTTGTCACACCTGATGGATTATTGATTAACGAATTAGCTCCGCGTGTTCATAATAGTGGCCACTGGACGCAAAATGGTGCGTCTATTAGTCAATTTGAACTGCATCTTCGTGCCATCTGTGGATTACCACTACCGCGTCCCGTGGTCGAGTCGACTGCGGTAATGATCAACCTCATTGGTTGTGAGCTCAATTATCGTTGGTTAGCCGATCCTCTTATCCATTTACATTGGTACGATAAAGAGGTTCGTGCGGGCCGTAAAGTCGGCCACTTAACTCTCAGTAGTGCACAAGCGCCTGCCTTGCAACAGAGTTTATCCCAACTTGCTAGCTTGCTACCCGCCGAGTATGCCCCAGCGCTCGCGTGGGCGAAGAATCAATAGCTATCTCTGCTGGGGGGAATCCCCCAGCATTAGCACTACTGGCACTTAGCCCTTCCTCTATGCTAGCGTAGCAGGGTTATCATCCTCATGAGCCAAAGACCTGTGCAAAAAAATATCCTTATTACTGGCTGCTCAAGCGGCATCGGGCTAATTAGCGCCCTCGACCTCCATCAGCGTGGTTACCGTGTTATTGCCGGATGTCGTAAACCTGATGATTCGTCTCGACTAGAAGCGTTGGGGTTAACGCCATTACAGATTGATATGGATGATCCTTCCTCTGTTGAACAGGCCATCGAAAGTGTCAAAGCATTGACGGATGGGAGACTCTTTGCCCTGTTTAATAATGCCGGTTACGGCCAATATGGTCCGTTAACGTCGATTAGCCGGCAACAAATGGAATGTCAGTTCTCAACCAATTTTTTTGGGGTCCATCAGCTGACCCTTGGTTTGTTGCCGCTGCTTAAAGCGAATGGTCACTCGCGTATACTTAACACCAGTTCCGTAATGGGATTTATTACTACCCCTGGACGTGGCGCTTATGCTGCCAGCAAATATGCCTTAGAAGCTTGGTCAGATACGCTGAGAATGGAACTCTCCGAACATTCGATTACGGTGAGCTTACTGGAACCTGGGCCGATTACCACGGCTTTCTCGAGTAATGTTCAGCAAGGTGATCACGCCAATCCTGTCGAAAACCCCGGCATAGCCGCTCGATTCGCTCTGCCCCCCGAAGCGTTGCTTCCTAAAATTCGTCATGCTCTGGAAAGTCGTTACCCTCTCCGACGCTATCCTGTTACCTTAGTCACTTACGCGATGGCCATCGCCAAGCGCCTGCTACCAAGCTGTCTGATGGATAGAATTCTCAATAATCGGAGTAAGAAATCGTGAATATAGCTTGAAGCTGAGCCCAATGATCCCCATGTTTAGCGTTAAGCGAAGAGTTAATAGATGAGGAATATTATGATGTCACCCCAGGCGTCGATTATTGAAATCGACGAGAGTAATCTTCAACAGGTATTACAGCAGTCTGCTCAAGTCCCGGTGGTCTTTTACTTTTGGTCGGAGCGGAGCCAACATTGTCTCGAGCTTAACCCAGTGTTAGAAAAGCTGGCTAATGAGTACGCTGGACAATTTATTCTCGCTCGCCTTGATTGTGACCAACAGCAACATATCGCGAGCCAATTTGGTCTGCGTGCAATTCCGACAGTCTACCTCTTTCAAAATGGCCAACCTGTCGATGGATTCCAAGGACCACAACCTGAAGCGGCTATTCGCGAATTACTGGCTAAGGTACTACCTCGCGAAGAAGATCTTAAAGTCCAACAGGCACAAGCACTACTTGCGGAAAATAAACCATTGGAGGCTCTGCCCCTACTGCGTGATGCTTGGCAACTAAGCGAAAAGAACAGTGAAATAGGTTTCCTCTATGCACAAACTCTGCTGGACCTGAACCGCAGTGAAGAAGCCGAAGACGTCTTGAATGTCGTGCCATTACAAGACCAAGATAGTCGCTACCAAGGATTACTCGCGCAGATAGATTTACTCAAGCAAGCGGCTGATTCGCCACAGATTCAACAGCTACAGACAGAGCTTGCCGCCGCCCCAGATAATGCAAATATTGCAAACCAGCTTGCGATCCAATTACAGCAAGTAGGTCGCCATGAAGAGGCGTTAGAATTATTATTTAACCTGCTGCGCAAAGATCTCGCCTGTGGTGAAGGCCAAGTAAGGAAAACGTTTCAAGAAATTCTTGCTGCTTTAGGTACCGGAGATGCACTGGCTACACGTTACCGCCGCCAGCTTTACTCTCTGCTTTACTAGCACCGCAGGACTAAGGGGTGTTTTGATGACAGCCCTTAGTCCATCCAGAAATTATCGGACACTCTGCATTATCATCTCCGGGGCAGTTTGCCGCGAGCGTGATTAACCGCTCTCGTATTTGGGTAATCTCTTCAAGCTGACGTGTTAGCTGTTCAATTTTCTGTAGTGTTCGCGCTTTAATATCTGCGCTCCGACGGTGGGGATTACGATACAGCCCAACGAACTCACGACACTCATCTAAAGAAAATCCTGCGGCCTTGGCTTGCTTAATAAGGGTCAATTCCTCTATATGCTGGTCATGATAATCTCGATAGCCATTTAGCGTTCGGGGAGGTGGTGTGAATAATCCTTTATCCTCGTAAAAACGAATCGCTTTACTGGTCAGTCCCGTCCGCTGTGCTACTTGGCTAATATTCATCTTTTACTCCTGGATTTGTGCGCAAGGCTTGACCTCCCCCTAAGGGTAAGGTCTACACTACAAACTCAACACCCTCTGAATTAGGAGCGACTATGTCTAGAACATTACAATTCACTCTCAGCGGTCTATCTTGCAATCATTGTGTCTCACAAGTTAAAAAGATACTCGAACAACGCTCCGATGTCACTTCGGCGCAGGTGAGTATCGATCATGCCACCGTCGTCAGTACGGCATCACCAGAGGTCTTGATCGATGTGATCAGTGACGAAGGCTATCAAGCTCATCTTGATGGCTAATGCTCCGTTTCTAACAAAAATTCGCCAATGGTTTAGGCCGAAACAAGAATGGCTCTCGTATACCTGTCCACTAGGAGAGCGAGAGTTTATTCTTGTTGGCAGTATTCATATGGGCGTACCGGCGATGGCACCCCTTCCTAGCGGACTACGTGAAGTCCTTCGCACCTGTCATGCATTGGTCGTTGAGGCCGATCTTACACAGAGCCAAAATACAGAAATAGGCTCGTCGACTTCAGGGCCAATACTGCAGCAACAATTAACCACCGAGCAATGGCGACAATTTGAAGCAGCTTGCCAAGAGTGTCAGCTTGATCCACCATCGCTTGCCCAGTATCCCGCTTGGCAAATTGGCCTGACTTTACAACAGAAACAAGCCCAGATGTTGGGGCTCCGGCCGGAGTTTGGCGTGGATCATCAATTATTAAGTCTTGCCCATGATGCAGACCAACCGGTGATTGCTTTGGAAAGTCAGCAACAGCAACTTCAGCTACTGACGACCTTACCTAACCATGGTCTCGATTTACTGGTCGATAGCTTGGCGCATTGGCGAAGCAATGCTCGTCAGTTACAGAAAATGATCGAATGGTGGTTATCAAAAAATCACCGTTCTTATTCACCACTACCTGCGTTATCGCGTAGTTTTGGCAACGATTTGCAACAGAGGTTTATTATCCAGCGTAATAAACAATGGGTACAACAATTACTCGCACTTCCTTCAGGACGATATCTAGTGGCTGTCGGCGCCCTTCATTTGAGTGGTCCCGATAATTTAATTGACCTTATCACTTCATCAAAACAGGAAGCGTCACTATGACCCCGGCTATTTTACAACTCGAGAAAGCGCAGATCGCTTACCAACAGCATCCTTACGATCACGATCCCAGTAACACCCATTTTGGTGACGAGGCCGTTGAAAAGTTGGGCCTTATCGCCTCGAGCGTTTTCAAAACCTTATTGGTTGCAATAAATGGCGATATTAAGCAGTTAGCGGTAGCCGTAACGCCTGTCTCGTCACAGTTAGACTTAAAGAAAGTGGCTAAGGCGTTAGGATGTAAAAAAGTCGACATGGCAGATCCTAACATTGCGGAGAAAATAACTGGCTATAAAGTGGGTGGCATAAGTCCACTCGGCCAGAAGAAGCGTCTACCGACGGTGATAGATAGCAGTGCTGAACACCAGCCGGTAATCTATATTTCTGGTGGCAAACGAGGACTTGATATCAGCCTTTCGCCACAAGATTTAGCCGCTCAACTGGGCGCTCTTTTCGTCGATATTGCTCGCGAGCGCTAATCCTTAGCAGCGGTAAGTTGATCAATCATCCATAAGCAGGCCGGGCCAACACCGTGACGAGCCGACCAAATAATCTCAAGATTAATTTGTTGCGGCCAGCCTGCTATCGGAAGTAGAGTTAGACTCTCATTCCCAAAGTAGTCGACCATCCAGCAAGGTAACTTTGCCCAGCCAAAACCTTGCTGTGCCATATCTAACAAAAGAATATAAGAAGAGGCTGACCAGACCAGCCCTTCACTGCGTTGGATCCCCGCTCGGCTCCAAGTGTTCAGTTGCAACTGACGGATGCCTTTTAGATCATCGAGCGTCACTGCTCCTTGCTGGCTCAGGGGGTGGTTTTTAGCAAGGTAAATACCGGTATGACCTGAAATCGCCAGGCTTCGGCTTACTAGTTCGGTTGAACTGTTAGGTTGCTTAGTGATCAAGCCCAGTTGTGCACGGCCATTTTTTAGAAGCTCAATAACATCTTCATTTTCAGCAATTAAACATTCAAATTCGACCTCTGGGAACTTTTGCGCAAAATGACTCAATAATTGATCGTGGTGCCCTGCTGGCCAATGGTCGGAAATTGCTAAGGTCACCCGGGGTTCGATACCTTGCGCTAAACGTAAAGCCACGTCATCCAAACGTTGATTTGCCGCTAAAATCTCTCTTACTTGCGCTAATACGCGCCGCCCCTCTTCCGTTAGTACTAAGTTTCTTGACGTGCGCTCAAAGAGTGCAAAGCCGAGATGATCTTCAAGACTTGAGACTGCCACACTTATGGTTGACTGGCTTTTTTTCAGCGCACGCGCAGCACCTGAAAAGGATCCGCTTGCGACAGATTGAACAAAAGCTTCAAGAGATTCCGGCGAATAATACATAGTTTACCTATCGCTTTTTACGATACTAGCTGGTTTGTACTATACACCTTCACAGTTAAAAATATAACGCTCATCAACTGGGAGGCACAATGAGTCACAAATCACTTAAAGAGAGAGTTTTACACGCCCTGGGGTATGAAGTTACCGCGCTATTGATCACCATCCCAGGTGCAGCACTTATTTTACAACGTCCTGTTGGTCACATTGGGGTAACCGTTTTCGCGATCGCTCTGTTAGCCATGGCTTGGAATATGGTGTTTAACAGCTTTTTCGACCGTATTTATCCTCCAAGAGCACCACGTAACTTTTACGTTCGCTCTTTGCAAGCAATCGGCTTCGAAGGGGGATTATTAAGTATGGCCTTACCGTTAACGGCATGGTCTATGAATATGTCTCTTAAAGAAGCTTTTCTCATGGATATTGGTCTACTTCTATTTTATTTACCCTACACTTATCTATTCAATTGGATATGGGACAGTGTAGTGAACTACTACTTAGAACGCAGGACGGTAAAGAGCCATTAAGTCACTGAATAATAAGTTTGAATAGATGTCACACTTTGTAACCTTTACTTATACTTACTCACGCAACCGCCTGTTAAACGCTTTTTTTTGCTAAGGTATGACATTATTCCCTGCAAAATGGAGAGGCAGATGCATTCGACCACCCCCTTAATTACCACACTAGTAGGCGGATTGGTGCTTGCCTTTCTATTAGGGATGCTTGCCAACCGTCTACGCATTTCTCCCTTAGTAGGTTATTTACTTGCAGGCGTACTGGCAGGCCCCTTCACGCCAGGTTTTGTGGCTGACACCAATCTTGCTCCTGAACTTGCCGAACTAGGCGTAATTTTATTGATGTTTGGGGTAGGCTTGCACTTCTCACTCAAAGATTTGATGTCGGTAAAATCGATAGCCATTCCTGGTGCTATTGCCCAAATTATTGTCGCCACGCTTCTCGGGATCGGTCTCTCTTCATTACTCGGATGGCCGTTAATGAGTGGGCTTGTCTTCGGGCTCTGTTTATCTACTGCGAGTACTGTTGTGTTATTGCGGGCATTAGAAGAGCGACAACTTTTAGATAGCCAGCGGGGCCGTATCGCCATCGGTTGGCTGATTGTGGAAGATTTGGTCATGGTTTTAGCTTTAGTTCTGCTCCCTGCCATGGCGGGAGTACTAGAAAAAGGCGAAGCCAACTTTGCCCTGCTCGCAGGGGATCTTCTACTTACTCTCGGGAAAGTAATCGCCTTTATGCTATTAATGATGATAGTCGGGCGTCGGCTTATCCCTTGGATCCTTTCACGCAGCGCGGCAACGGGTTCTAGGGAGTTGTTTACGCTCTCAGTACTCGCTATTGCATTAGGTATTGCGTTTGGTGCCGTTGAGCTTTTTGATGTCTCCTTTGCGCTCGGAGCGTTTTTTGCGGGTATGGTATTGAACGAATCCGAACTCAGCCATCGCGCGGCCCACGATACCCTCCCCTTACGAGACGCTTTTGCAGTACTATTTTTCGTCTCTGTGGGGATGCTATTCGATCCCCATATTCTTATAGAGCGCCCCTTTGCCATCATCGGTGCGCTAACGATTATCCTCTTCGGTAAATCCGTCGCTGCATGGCTACTCGTAAAAATATTAGGCCATTCCAACCGCACCGCCATGACTATTGCTGTCAGCTTAGCGCAAATCGGTGAGTTCTCCTTCATTCTCGCAGGGCTTGGGATCACGCTTAACCTACTGAGTAAAGAGGGACAAAATCTCGTTTTAGCCGCCGCAATCCTCTCCATTATGCTTAACCCGATTCTCTTTACCTTGGCAGAGCGCTGGATGAAGCGAGAAAAGAATGAAAGCAAGGAAGAGAAGGAAGTAGAATTGGTGGAAGAGTTACCCCAAGTACCGCTCACGCTTTGTCACCATGCCTTGATTGTAGGCTATGGTCGAGTCGGTCGGCTGCTCTACGAACAACTTATCGCTGATGGTCTGACCGTGGTGGTAGTCGAAAATAATCGTAGCAGAATTGATGAAATGCGAGAAAAAGGGATTTTAACGATTTATGGGAATGCCGCGAGACCTGAGGTTATGGAGTTAATGCGACTCGATTGCGCGCAATGGTTATTGCTAACTATTCCTAATGGCTATGAGTCGGGAGAGATTGCTGCAACCGCACGCGAGAAGCGCCCTGACCTCGCTATTTTCGCTCGGGCTCACCATGATGATGAGGTCGACTACCTTCAAGCCCACGGCTGTGACCATATCGTAATGGGGGAAAGAGAAATTGCCTATGGACTTCAACAAGCGGTACAGCGCACGCTACCTCAGCAACAAAGTGCCTTCTGTCCGCTAACCTAACATAGCTCCCGCCATGCGGGAGCCCTCGTTTAACGATCCCAATAAGCCTCTTCAAGGCTATCTTCACGCTCGGGTAAGCCACGGCTTAATCGCGGCGAATGCTGATTAAGTACTTGATAACTCACCCGGTTGGCGTACTTACACACTTGTGATAAGGATGAATAGGTTAAGTAAGCGTGCTGATGTTTATTCGAATTAGGCACTTTTTGTCGATGATAAATATTCGCCGATAAGTCATGCAGTAAAGCCGCCAATGCCCCATCACCTGCTCCGTTGGTATTCATGATCTTCTCAGGTCCACCCATATACGGAGCGATATGTGAATAGACTTTTAGCGGTTGTTGGCAATCGCTCGCCCGCATTGCCCGGCTAAATTCATACTGATTAAATTCGGCAATAGCCCCCGGCAGTAAGGGTAGATTTGTTTTACGTTTACTGGCTTCCTCAGTAAACCCCCCCATATACAGGCCAGCTGGCCCTGCGGTACACAGCACGAGATCCACCCAGTCTAACGCTTTATCTGTCGCTAATAGTGGATCATTTTCCCCGGTCAGTTCTAGCGCTTCTTCTTCATTCATCGCTAAGATGGAAACATGATCTTGTAAAAAATCGCGCCAGAACTGTGGATCATCAGCAATGATATGGCGTGTACCGAGGGTTAATACTACTGGTACTTGGTGTTTTTTCGCATACTCAATAGCCTTCATGGCGGCATCAGGCATCGGTTCACCGGGTTTAGCTCGAAGGAGGTAAGAGGTAAGCAGTAAGGCTGAGGCGCCTGCAATCACTTCTTCAGGAATACTTTCAGGCCGCAGTTGATTGATATCCCCTGGGTTAATCGCAAAAGTTCGCTCCCCTGCTGAGTTTATCAAGGTATAACAGCGACCGATTGCCCCATCAACCCCTTGCATATGGTTTAGATCCATACGGCTAGAGGTATTACAAAGATACCGATAGGCATAGTCACCAATGTGAATATTATTACAAATAACACCCAGTAGAATTGACCGGTCGTCCGCTAACACGGAGTAATTGTGGAGTGTGTTACCGACTGTGCCGCCAGCAAATTGATGAGAGAGAAGATTACGTTCGCGAAGTTCTTGGTAAAGCGCCTCAGAGACATCATCCTCAAGGATAAACGAATATCCTCCAGTTAACCCATAACGGTTGAGGAAGTCATCATCGACCTTGGCCTCGATATCTACCATAGTTTGATCGATACCGACCAACCATCCCATCGATTCGGCTTCAACAGGTACTGATATTAGTAATGGGTCACGAGCGTTAACAGGAAAATAGTGCTTTGATTTGCGTTTACCAGGAAATTTCATAGTACAGTGTAATCAGGGGAAATAGGCGCAGAATAGTAGCATAATTCCCCTGTTCTTTACTAAGTGATCTCGTTAGGTTGAGATCATTTGAATTGATTTACCAATGCCAACATCATATCAATATGCAAAGGATCGGCATTCAGCGCAGGAATATAGTGGAAACTTTCACCCCCTGCGTGTAGGAAAAACTCACGGTTCTGTTCATTAATCTCTTCAAGAGTTTCTAAACAGTCTGCGGAAAATCCAGGAGACATGACTTGAATATGACGGATCCCTTTGTCTGGCAACGTCTTAATAGTTTCATCAGTGTAAGGCGTTAGCCACGGCTCACGACCAAAGCGGGATTGATAAGTCATCATAATCTGCTCAGGCGATAAACCTAAAGCTGCTGCTAAAGCTTGATAAGTCTGTTCACAACGTTTGGGATAGTCATCGCCTTGATCGGCAAAGCGTTGAGGGATACCGTGAAATGATAGTAGTAACAGATCAGGTTTACCGTGCTCAGCAAAGCTACGCTGTACAGAATCTTTAAGTGCCTCAATATAGAGAGGATGAGTTGCATAGTCTCGGATAAACTTAATCGCTGGCATGGTGCGACGTTTACGAAACGTGTTGTAAAGACCATCCCATACTGCGGAAACTGTCGACGACGAAAACTGTGGATAGAGGGGGAGTACAATCAGCCGTGTTACGCCCTGATCAAGCAGCGTATCGACTGCATGTTGTAATGAGGGATTACCATAACTCATCCCCAGTGCGACCGGCATGTCGGTTTTTTCCGCTAGGGCATCACGCTGTTGCTGGCTAAAGACTAACAGTGGAGATCCCCCTTCCATCCAGACCGAGGCATAGAGCTTGGCAACCCTTGGTGAACGGAAAGGTAAAATTGCGCCTCTTAAAATAGGTTGCCAAAACAGATCAGGCACATCGACAACCCGTTTATCGCTCAAAAACTGTTTTAAATAACGCTTTACTGCGGCGGTCGTTGGGGCATCGGGTGTGCCTAAATTAACTAATAACACGCCCGGTTTATCTACGGTCATATACTTTTCCTGGTTTAAAAAAAGCGAATCAGTTAAGGCAAAGAGTGGTGAGATGCCGAACAGCTAATGACAGTCCGGCACTGGAGATTAGTCGAGTAACGACTTAAGTTGGGCACTGACTTGCGCGACGGGTTGAGTACCGTCGATTTTTTCATAGCGCGTCTCACCGTTTGCCGCAGCTTGAGTATAATAGTTAATTAACGGTGCAGTCATTTGATGATATTCGACGAGACGGTTACGAACCGTAGCTTCTTCATCATCTTTGCGGATAGTCAGTGGCTCACCTGTCACATCATCTTTATCCGCTTCTTTGGGCGGGTTATAAGCAACATGATAGACGCGTCCAGATGGGGCGTGGACACGGCGACCTGCGATACGACCGATGATAACCTCATCAGGCACCGCAAATTCTAAAACAATATCAATTCCGATATCTGCTTCTTTCATTGCATCCGCTTGCGGAATTGTGCGAGGAAAACCATCAAGTAAGAACCCTTTTTGGCAATCTTCCTGGGCAATGCGTTCTTTAACTAAGGCGATAACCAGTTCATCGGTCACTAACTTACCAGCGTCCATCAGCGCTTTAGCTTTCTGGCCCAGTGGAGACCCTGCTTTCACTGCTGCACGAAGCATATCACCAGTTGAAATTTGTGGAATGCCGTAGTTCTCCATGATGAACTGCGCCTGAGTACCTTTACCTGCGCCCGGAGCTCCGAGCAAAATAATACGCATTGCGTAATACCTCTTGCGAATTGCTTTAAACTTATGAAGTGGGAAAATAACACTATGTTGCATTGACCACAAGATAAGGCGTCGCTTTCACGACGCCTTGAAGGAGGACTACGCGAGGAGTAACTGATTCATTCTACGAATAAATTGGTTTGGATCTTCCAAGGTTCCACGCTCAGCGAACAGCGCTTGGTCGAGCAGAAGTTCAATCCAGTCAGCAAAGTGCGCATCATCTTGCGTCTCAGCAGCCTGTTTGACTAAACGGTGCTCAGGATTAATCTCGAAGATGTACTTCACCTCAGGGGCCTCTTGACCCGCTGCAGCGAAAAGCTTCGCCATTTGCGTACTGATTTCATCTGCACCAGTGACCACGATAGCCGGGGTATCGGTAAGACGATGCGTTAAGCGCACATCTTTAACACGCTCACCCAGTAAGGTTTTCACGCGTTCAACGAATGGCTCAAGTGCTTTTTCATTCTCTTTCTGTGCGTCAGTCTCTTCATCCGCCAATTTCTCTAGAGAATCGTCCGCTTTGCTGACAGATTGGAACATTTTACCGTCAAATTCGGTGAGGTAAGACATCATCCATTCGTCGATACGGTCAGAGAGGAGTAATACCTCAATCCCTTTCTTACGGAATAGCTCTAAGTGCGGGCTATTCTTCGCCGCCGCGTAACTGTCTGCGGTGATAAAGTAGATTTTCTCTTGGCCTTCGGCCATACGCGCAACGTAATCTTCCAGCGTAACAGTTTGCTCAGCGCTATCGTTTTTGGTTGAAGCAAAGCGAAGTAATTTCGCGATAGTCGGTAAGTTCGCGGAATCTTCAGCAGGGCCCTCTTTCAGTGCCATACCGAATGCTTTCCAAAACGTCAGGTATTTTTCACTGTCGTCTTTCGCCAGCTTCTCAAGCATTTGCAGCGTACGCTTAGTCAATGCTGTGCGTAGGCTTTGTGTAACACGGCTATCTTGTAAGATTTCACGAGAAACATTGAGTGGCAGATCATTGGAGTCAATGAGTCCGCGGACGAAACGAAGGTAAGTCGGCATAAATTGCTCAGCGTCGTCCATGATAAACACACGTTGGACATAGAGTTTTAAGCCGTGCTTATGATCGCGGTTCCACATATCCCAAGGTGCTTGAGCTGGGATATAGAGCAAGCTAGTGTATTCCTGCTTCCCTTCAACACGATTGTGACTCCAGATCAGGGGGTCAGCAAAATCATGCGAAACATGTTTATAAAACTCTTTATATTCATCTTCGCTGATTTCTGATTTATTGCGGGTCCAAAGTGCTTGAGCCTTGTTAATTTTTTCCCACGTTGTGGTATCGGCTTCCTCATCTTTTTCTTCGATTTCTACAGGAAGCGCGATGTGGTCGGAATATTTACCCACGATATTTTTAACACGCCAAGTATCTAAAAACTCGTCTTCACCTTCGCGCAGGTGCAGCGTAATTTCTGTACCACGATCCGCTTTTTCGATATCGGCTAGCGTATATTCGCCTTCACCTGCAGACTCCCAGTAAACCGCTTGGTCTTCTGCTACACCCGCCGCACGCGTACGAACGGTAACTTTGTCGGCGACGATGAAAGCAGAGTAAAAGCCCACACCAAACTGACCAATTAATTGGCTATCTTTAACTTGATCTGAGCCCATCGATTCGAGGAACGCTTTTGTCCCAGATTTTGCGATAGTCCCTAAGTTCTCAATGACTTCTTCTCGGGTCATACCGATACCGTTGTCACTTAAGGTTAGCGTACGGGCTTCTTTATCGACGGAGAGACGAACACGTAAATCGCCATCACCTTGGTAAAGATTGGCATCAGAAAGTGCTTTGAAGCGTAATTTATCTGCAGCATCGGATGCATTAGAGATCAGTTCACGGAGGAAAATTTCTTTATTTGAGTAGAGAGAATGGATCATCAGGTGCAGAAGTTGTTTTACTTCTGACTGGAAGCCACGGGTTTCTTGTCCTTTCATTTTTTATTCATCCTCAACAAAATGACGGGTTAATTATTGTTGTTAAGGAAATGGGGACAGTTTTAGGCTTTTCAAGCTGATGTCAGCAATAACATCAGCAAGTGATTAATATTTAAACTTTTGACGCCCAGCAAGTGAATGAGATAGCGTCGTACCATCCACTAACTCGAGCTCTCCCCCTACTGGCACACCATGCGCGATACGCGTAGCCTCCACGCCATACTGGCGACAAAGTGAAGCGATAAAGTTTGCGGTGGCCTCACCTTCAACGGTGGGGTTGGTCGCGAGGATCACTTCGGTTAACGTCTCGGTTTGTAGCCGTTTCTCAAGAATATCTAAGCCTATATCGTCAGGACCAATCCCGTCTAAAGGTGAGAGGTGCCCCATCAAGACGAAATAGCGCCCAGCAAATTGCCCTGTTTGTTCGACCGCTTGAATATCGGCAGGACTTTCCACAATACAAATAATCCCGTTTTCTTGACGACGACTATTAGTACAGATTGCACAGACCTCTTTTTCAGTAAAGGTTCTACACTGCTGGCAGTGACCGATTTCCGACATAGCATTGGTTAGTGCTTGCGCGAGGCGCATGCCCCCACTGCGATCACGCTGTAGGAGATGAAACGCCATTCGCTGCGCAGACTTAGGCCCTACGCCCGGTAAGCAGCGTAGGGACTCCATCAATGTTTCCAGTAATGGGCTGGATTGCATTAGAATGGCATCTTGAAGCCAGGAGGTAATTGCATCCCACTAGAGACTGAAGCCATTTTCTCTTTTTGGGTTTCCTCGATACGACGTGCTGCATCGTTGAATGCCGCGGCCACTAGGTCTTCCAGCATATCTTTATCATCTTCTAATAAGCTAGGATCGATCTCAACGCGACGACAGTTGTGCGCACCATTGATGGTGACTTTGACTAAACCAGCCCCGGATTCACCCGTTACTTCTAACGCAGCGATCTCTTCCTGAACTTGTGACATCTTGTCTTGCATTTGCTGGGCTTGTTTCATCAAGTTGCCCAGACCACCTTTACCAAACATATCGCTCTCTCTCTGCTAAGGCCACAGCCATCCTATGATGACCTGTAGCGGTATTAAACGGGACGTATACTCTCTTCATCCACCTCTGCATCAAACATTTTACGCAAGGTTTGGATATGTGAATCATTTATCACAGCCTGTTTTGCCTGTAATAAACGCTCTTCATAAATGACCTGACGCCACTCTAGTGGCGTTAAGTGCTCAGGATTATCATCGGACTCTATCGTGAGTTCAACCGTTTCTCCCAATAACTGCTGGAAGGCGTTGGTTAATACCTGCTGTGCCGAGTTCGAATTTAAATGTTTCTGGTGACTACGTAGCTTGATCACTACTTGTTGTTCAACCTGCTGTTTCCAGCTATTAAGGGCCAACTGCTGCACCAATTTTGGCAGTGACATACTCGCAATTTGCGCTGCCCAAGGATCCCGTTGGCAAGTTTCGGTGATCAATTGCTGCATCAGTTCCGGATTTTTCTCGTGCTCTAATGCCGTACGCAGCGCCTTAGGCGTTGCAACAGGGAGTACAGTCGCCTCCTCAGTACGTTGCGAGGTCCAACGGTAGCTCTCTTTTTTCTTAATCGCCTTTTCGCTTACCGACTTACCTGCTGCGGGCGCTTTACGCTCAGTAAGCGTCGCTAATCGCTCGAGCGCTGATTGTGCCGGTCGCGAACTTGACGCAACCGGCTCACTCTTTTTTGCTTGGGAAGCTCCTTGCCGCATTAATGCCGTTCTGGCTTGCAATAATTGGCTCGTTGCATCATTGCCTACTGCTGGGGTTATGGTGGGCTCTTCCACAGGTGTTACCACAGCTGATTTTTCAGGAATGACTGCTTGCGATTGTGGTACGGAAGCAGCCTTAGGTGTATCAACCTTCAATGGGTGAAAGGCTAAGGCCCGCAGCAGCGTCATTTCTATTCCCATCCGCGCTTCTGGCGCCAAGGGTAACTCTTTACGTCCAGTTAGGATTATTTGGTAATAGAGCTGGATATCTTCAGGGGGGGCACGCCGCGCGAGTTCACGTAATTGCGTCTCATGCTGCCGATAGGCATCGTTCAAGGAATCCGGTAAAAGCTGAAGCATGGCAATGGTATGTAAAATTCTGAGCATTTCTGCCAGCAAAGCATCCCATTCCGTTGCTCGCCTTGCAGCCTCAGCCACCAGCGAGAGGGCGCTCTCCCCATTGCCTTTAATGATTGCGTCCACTAATCCGAGCGGTTGTTCATCATCAAGGGTGCCGAGCATTTGCATAACGTCTTGATCGGTAACCTGCCCATCTCCCGCAGCAATCGCTTGGTCAAGTAGGCTTAATGCGTCACGCAAACTCCCTTGTGCCGCGCGAGCAAGATGTTGCAGTGCTCGAGTCTCAAAGTGGATCTGGTCGCTATTGAGGATATGCGAAAGTTGCTGCTGAATCTGCTCGGTATCCAACGCTTTAAGATGAAACTGGAGACAACGCGATAGGATAGTAACGGGTAGCTTTTGCGGATCCGTGGTCGCGAGCAAAAATTTTACATGCTCAGGGGGTTCTTCGAGGGTTTTAAGCAATGCATTAAAGCTATGCCGCGACAACATATGCACTTCGTCAATCAGGTAAACCTTGAAGCGTCCCCTGACGGGTGCATATTGCACGTTATCCAATAGCTCACGAGTATCTTCGACACGCGTACGCGACGCGGCATCGATCTCGATTAAATCGATAAAACGCCCCTGCTCAATTTCAATGCAGTTATCGCATTTTCCACAAGGCGTTGCAGTAATACCCGTTTCGCAGTTTAAGCCTTTGGCAAAAAGCCGAGCGATACTCGTTTTCCCTACACCGCGAGTACCAGAAAAAAGGTAAGCGTGATGCAGTCTGCCAAGGTTTAGCCCATTAGCTAGCGCGGTTAATACATGTTCCTGACCCACAACATCAGAAAAAATTTGTGGTCGCCATTTTCGTGCGAGAACCTGATAACTCATGGAGATCGTATCACTTGATAGGAGTTAAATATCGACAACCGC
>Ga0157363_1000314_pt1 | contig 36900 bp, 24 predicted proteins | sample AttsexASBM1_FD_111477 | JGI IMG/M metagenome (GOLD analysis project Ga0157363, IMG submission 111477) | Fungus gardens microbial communities from leaf cutter ant in Ribeirão Preto, State of São Paulo, Brazil - Atta sexdens ASBM1 | ecosystem: Host-associated > Fungi > Mycelium > Unclassified ... | reverse complement strand
TGGGTATTTTTTAAATTTCTTAATTTGGATCTCTCAAAAATAAAAATTCATTCTTGAAAAAAATAAAATTTCACTTTTCTTTTTATAAACGTTGTATTCTCTAAATTCTTTGGAGTAAATGTATCTCATCTTTGAAGACCGATCCATAGATTGTTCTTATTTTAAGATTATCTTAAATAATGTCTTAAGATGCAAATCACGGATCTTATGATTTACCTCAAGACTTAAGATCGTTTTAAATATAAAAATTGACTATGAATACTGACCTTCGAATGAGATACATTCCAAAGAATTTATAGTACAGTGTTATAAAAAAAAAAATGTGAATGTGTCAACATTCTTCCGTTCCCTTTGACTGCAGTTACATAACTGTTCTCATAAGCAATCTGTTACACAGAGGAATCGGGATGTCACGCATATGCGACGCGTGGCATGCCACGAAAGTGTTAAAGCTAACGCTTAATCGATCTTGCAAAAGATATAACGCGCAGATATACATGTCGCCTTCCCTTACCGCAATCCGTTGTGTTATCATCTAAACAAATGCAAAAACGTAATAAAGTAGAAATAACATTATATAACTTAGATTTTCATCGACGAAAGAGAATTCATCATAAAAGTGTATAATATACACTAAAAATATACGCATACATGAGAGCAGATAGAAGTTTTATCTTTATCGGAAATGTAAGCGCGTAAGAAAATATCAGGGACTTTACATTTGTTTGTCGTAACGTTTCGCATATCTCACGGACGTGGAATGACGTGTTTTCCAGAGTAAAATGCAAGATTGAGATCTGGATATGTCATGAGCTCTTTAATAAATGTAAATGGCAATTAAGCCGGAAGTTGGATATCCGTTGGAGCCACTATATCAAATTAATCTGGAAAAGGAAGGTGTTTTTATCCGTGACGTTTAATCCGCTAAATTCCTAAACCCCGCAATCTCGTGAAACATCGCGGTACGATAATCACTCCGACGATTAAATTCCCGTTAAAGGAGGACTGTTGAGCCGTTTTACTACAAAGAAGAAACATGTGTTAGAAACGTGTTTTCCCTCGGCTCCGCGTCAAGTGCCTCGACGGATGAGGGGGTGGATGGAAATGGGGGGCGCGTACGTCTGTACTCTGTACGTCAGACGGGACAGGCAAGAGATCGGGGACGACGACTTACGTTCCCAGCAGGTCCTTTAGGATGTACTTGTCCTCGACAGAGGGCGATCGGTCGTCCTTCCCATCCTTCTTGATCTTTTTATTCGTATCCTTCTTCCCAAAGAGCGGCATCTTGATCTCGTTTCCCTGGATCTCGCGTGTATATAGGTATATGTATGTACAACACAACGTATAATTCTGTAGGCGCGCAATCGTATATATATATATATATATATATGTTATATATATATATATATATATATATATATATATATATATATAATCTGTCACAAACGTCACACACTGTGTAGGGGAGGAAATATCTTACTTATTATGGGTCCTGCGGTACCTCACATTCGTGGCTCGTCGCTAATTAATGCCTCAAGGTATCCGAAGGAGCGTGTACGACTGATCGGCGATCGGGACGGCCGGATGATCGCGACTCGTCGTCGTCCTCCGGCGCACTGGAAGGAATTACTGCCGAAGCCGAAGCCAAAGCCGCCGCCGTCGTCGTCGTCCGTCGCCACCGCCACCGCCGCCGCCACCGCCGCGTCGCCCGCGTCAGACGCACCGTTGAATCGTCATTCTCCGGACGACCGGAGAGAGCAATCGTGAACCCGTGACCTTTCGGATCGCGGCGCGGCGCGGCGGATCGCCCGTGATAACAGCCCGGCCGAAGTTACCGCAGATCTCCGATTCCTCGCAGAAGTCCGCAGGATCGCCAATCCCAGGTGGTTCACTTCTCACTTTCGCCGATCGCTCTTGTTTGTTCGGGAAACTCGTTAACCCCTGGTTAACCCGTCCGTCGATTACTCAACTACTTTACTACTTGCCGCGCGTCGTAATTTCTCTTGCTATCGTTAAGCGTTCTATACCATTCTGCACCACCGCGAACTCATACACGCATCTTCGTAGGCTCAGGGTCGCGGCCTCGTCCCACCTCACCTTTCTCGCCTCACCTCACCTCATCTCGCGACTCGCGTCAGCCAACAACGCAGCAGCAGCAGCAACCGCGGAGAACATAATTTCTATTCGCCGCGTCGTCGTCGTTGCGCCTAGTCGCTCTATCGCTTCTCGCAATACGCCTTCATGACGCACGAGCTAACCGTAGATCATAATGTCAGTGGCACACTCGCGGCGCGCCGCTGCGATGACACTGTATGCATCCGATGAAATCCGCTTCGTAGGCAGGGGATGACGGATGACAGGAAACGGATTAGGTGATCAGATGACAGCGGATGACAGCGCTGAGCGCGCCGTAAAGTGACGCGACGTCGGCTAATCTGACGTCATCGCCAACTGACCAATGTCGCCAACTGTCGCTAACTAGCGTCCGTCGCGTCATATGCGCTTTCTATCTGCGCATGAGCAGTGATCATGATGTGGAAAAAAAAACTGTTCACGGCATTCGTCGCACATTTTTTTTGCTTGATTTTAATTTACTCTGATGTAATCAATAATTTGATCGAAGAGTGTTATAACGATTAAACTAAATGAGCTGCGATCTTGATTGTGGACTGATTTTAGCTAAGAATAGAAAGAAGGAAAATCAAGAAAATCCTATTAATCTTAATTTCCTCATTGTGAATTAATTGTCAAGAATAAAATGAGATATTAAAAAATGTATAATATGTATATGTATATTATGCTTTATTTGTTATAAAAAATAATTAGACTAGCATTACGAATATACAAGAGAGAGAGAGAGAGAGAGAGAGAGAGAGACTACAAATGCCAAGAATATATTTATGAATATCCTATGTGTGTGCAACTTCATGGTGTACATCGCTGCGCATGCGTAGAAAAATCTCGCTTTGTAATTGCCATTTGTTTTCATTTGTTTGAGTCATCAGTTGCGTCAATTATAATTTAATTTTTCGAGTAAGTTGATCGAAAAATGTCTTACTCCGAACGACACAAGACTGTTTTGCAAGCTGTTATACATGAAGGTGCTTTACATGAGGATCGTGGAAAAGAATTAGTTATAAGGTTATTTGGTATGATAAGTTGATAAAGTAATCCATTTTTTTTTGTATAGTGTACACAAAAAATACAATAAGAAAAATCAAATTATCGATAAATTTCAGATCATAATAATACAGCACAAATATTAAGTGAAATAAATACAAAGTTACAACCATTATGCACGACCATAAAACGTATAAATTGCGAAGTTACTGGAGAGTTGTATTGGATTTTTATGAGCACCGTACAAGACAAAACTGCTAGGTAACATCTATTTAAGTATTATTAACTTAATGTATTACTTTTACGAATTTTGCAATTATGTTTATTTTTCAGTTTTGTTTCTCATTTCTCACAAGCAGAATTAGCTCTCTTGCGAAATATTTATTCGGAAATTATTATTTCTAACAATAGCTGTGTATCGAGTACATTTTGCCTTAATTTATGTTCATCACTAAATGCAAAACTGACTAAAACTGATGCCGAACTATTTCTACTTGAAATGGTCGATAGACAATGGTTATGCTGCAAGGTAAATTTTTATATTATATAATTCTGATAGTATGTCTCTTAAAGATAAATATTATGAAGACATGTATCTTTCAGGATGGTAAATATTATATGGGAGTAAGAAGCATAGCAGAATTATTGCAATATTTCAAAGATACTTATGAAGGGAATCTTCAAATTTGTACTTTATGCAAGCAGGAACTTTTTTATGTAATATTTTTTTGGGAATATTGAATGCGTATATCTTATTTTACAACGATGATAGGTTTTATCATTTTGCAGGGTGATAAATGTAACAAATGTGATGCTAGTACACATGTTTATTGCCTCAAGAATTATGCAAGAAATCATAGTAGTTTGGGATGTCCTAATTGTCTTTTTTCTACGTCAAGACAAAATCTTTCTAGTAACTTTTCATCTTGTTTTTTAATTTTATTTTTTTATTATGTTTAACAATTTAACTATTGATATATTTATTATATCAATTTTCTTGTATACATATTCAAATTATTTTTTAATATTCAAGTATTGATTTTTTTGAAATATTACGAAAAATATTATTTATAGGTAATAACACTAGTTGTGCCATGGATGTTGAAAATGCCTCACAGACAAGTATGGAAATACACGAGATAGCACAATCTAGTCAAACCAGAAAATTGAAACGAAAACAGAATGAATTGATGTAAGATAGATTTTGTTTAATCAGTTACACAAGACTGTTTGGAAGAGATGAATGCCGCAAACTAAAGATTACATTAATTTTTATTTATATAAAATTAAGTTATTATTTATATACAGTAAAATTACATTCAATATAATATTAATAAACAATACTTTATTATGCCCATTTACTATGACTTGCTTCGAATTTTTTTCTTAAATATTTGAGACCTGCCATAATATTATCTTCGTTTATACTTCGTGATAATGATTCTTGTTTGTTCGTGTGAGTCACACTGTTGGAAGCTGAAGGTAAAATGTTATTTTCACCAGGAAGAGGGATATCCATAGTTGTTTGTTGTTGTTCAAACATGTATATCTCGGAGTACCCACATACATTTCGTGAATAATTGCTGGATAGATGAGATAACGGATATGAAACTGTTGCTTGTCTCCGAGATAAGTTGGGTAAAGCCACGGTAGGAGTTAATGTCGCTCCTATTGTATTTTCAAATGATTCAGGAGAGTTATCAGTTGCATTATATTCTGGTAAATCGTTTTTATTATTCTGGCTATTGTTATCAATATCTTTCACAATTGAGACTGTTTCATTATCGACAGACTCATTACTACCTTCATAATTCTGTAAATTGTCATTAGATTCTTCAATGGATTCCTGGGAATTACAAGTCTCTGTGTTATTCAGTTCTTTATTTTTTTTATGGGTTAAATGTTCATCGATGCTTTGAGAACTGTTGTAAAATCCAGTACTTTTAAAGTTATCATAAACTGGCCCAAATTCACTAATTCTTTGCGCTCTACATTTATCCACCCATTCTTCTTGCGACATTATATGCCAGTGATTCTTCTTACTTAAAAGTTCTCCAAAAGCTTTTATCTTATCTTCATCATTAGTCTTCTCTTCTTGGGTAGATTCGTTGATACTTGTAGATGCATCATCAACTTTCTCCTTAGAATTTTCTTTCTCAGCAGACTCAACTTTGTTAGTGTTAATATTGTTATTTGAATTAATTAACTTATTTTCTTGAGCCAATTCCTCTTCTGTAGGTTCTGCTAAGCCTGCTCTGATACGTTGTCTAATTCTTGCCGCCTTTAGTCTATTCTGTTCCAATCTCTCCTTCAATTCCTTCCTTTCTTTCATTTCCCTCTGCTTTCTCTCTGTTTCCTTTCTTAAGTTTGCCAGGTTTTCTTGCTGCTTTGTTCTCTTCTCTTCATCTTGCGAAAATGCATAGTAACCAACACCATGTGTTCGTGCTTCGTCAAATAATATATCTTGATAATGTATGTCTATCTTGTCCGCAAGCTTTCGCGTTTGCTCCTCCCATTTTCTTCTCATGATTTCTATCTCAGGTTCTTTCTCTTGAACAGGATATTGTTCTTTAGCCTCTTCTTCTTTGTCTTCATCAATATGTTTCTTCATTATTTCATGCTTTATCAATTCATCTTTCTTTTGCATGTGTGGCAAATCATCCCGCAAACATTTCCTTGTGCGACCAAAACAATCCTGATACTCTACCCAATTTTCCTCTGACTCTATGGGATGTTCTTTATCAATCGTTTCATCCACAAATTCTTCATTGGGTTCATCTAATTTATTCTCAAAATCAACAAGAAATTTATCATTATTATTTTTGGATTTCTTCAATCTTTCATATAATCTCGCTTTGGCTTCCAGCATTAATTTTGACTTTTTGTGGGCGATGATATCCTCCGAATCCATAGATTTCTTAGCATTTTTTTCCATATCATCTGCAACAATCTTCTTGTTCTTTTTCTTATTCGACAGTGGTTGTGTATTAATAGACTCGGTTTTCAACTTGACCTCATTTACTTCAGCTTGTTTTCTTAACAGTTCTGCCTTTAGACCCACTAGGGATGAATAATTGACGTTTATCTTCTTTGTCATATTCATTGTTGCTTTATCAACTTGCAATACTATCTAAATATCTTGTTATTGTTCTTTATAAAAAAAGTACCAGAAATTGTTCATAAAAAACTTTGAACATGTGTCGATATAATTCACGTTTTTCTACCTGAAAAACAATATTATTTAATAAACAAATTTACTGAGGACGATATTTGTATGTTTGACAATACTTACAATGAAACTGAATTATTAGCGTCAATTATTTGACAAAAAGCCTAAGGCAGATGCTTTATGTACGATTATACAAATTACAAAAATAAATTTCATAATATTTCACAAACAGAAAATTGGAATGTTCATAACAAGATTTTTACGATTCTTCTTTTTGGAGATGACAGATGATTGCGGAATTAGGTTAGGTCACAGAATATATAAAACTTACTAGAGAGTGAATAGATCTGTTTTTTACTCTGAACCGGTGGAATAAATTAAAGTGAAACAAACATATATTTGTTGTGTACTAGAAACTCAGAAAGTACAGCAATAAAAAACAAATCTAATGATAGACAGATTTTTCAAAGAGAATCAAGGGAGAATGGAGTGGATAGCGTTCTTTTCTCTGATTGGTTTCGCCATTTATTCATTTCTGCCAATGTGAATATGTGCATGTATGTATATACACTAGTGTGTGCAGCACCGTGGCTGGTCAAAGTCTTGCCACAAATGCTTTGAAGCATTTGATGGGTTAATTAGAAGAAAGAATTTTGCAAACTGACCAATTAAAAAACGCTTCAAAGCATTTGCAGCATCGCTTGATTGTACCCTATGAATAGGCAATAGTAATCGATTTCCTGTTCTCTGTTCCTTGTTTCTTTTATTGTGCGGAGTCTCTTAATCAGAGCTTAATGAAAGCACAGTATAATCAGTAGGGACATTCCGTGTCGGCACCTTTGATCTCCGCGTCGCAATCACGTGAGCATGTAACGTTTGAAAAATCCAGGATTGAAAGAGGATATAATGCCCCTTAAGTAATAATGTAATCCCACACTAAAAAATTTTACTAACTAATGAACAAAATTAATTCGAAAATAGTAAGAACTAGTAGATAAATCAAATTTATTAAGTAATTATTATTAAATAATAATTATGAAACAAACATTTTTATTTAGTTTTTTTTCGTAAAAAAAATATCAAAAATATAATATAAATTTTACTTACATAAATATAGATATAAAATAAAAAAAATATTATATTTGTGGTTTTACCTAATTAAACATAATTATAAAAGTATATTAATAAATAATTATGTATATTGTATATTGTATTATGTATATTTTTTAGAAATTTATGGCACAGTTCTTAAATTGTCTTCTTTTGCCACGTATATCTGCTCAAACGGGATCTGTGTAATATGTACGTTCTTGTCATCTTGCATTTCATTGGATTCGGTCCAAAACAAAAGCTACGCAACCATACCTGCGCAAACATACATTTTTTCGCTGAGTGTCTCTACTGATTATACTGTGGTGAAAGTGGCTCTTAGAGCCGGTTGTTCCACCTTTTGGTAAATTTTGCCTTAATCTATTGAGTAAGTAGCAAGATTACCCAATCACATGCGTGGATTTACCTCACAGATAAAATTATTCCAAAAGATGGAACAATCGGCCCTTAAGCACCGTGAACAGACTCACATATTTGGGTATAATTTCTGAACGAACTCCAGTATGGTAATCCTATGCGCGACAAAACGTGGAGAAGCCATTTTACTTCGGCGCGCGTCAAAACTTTTGAAAGTCACGTGACGCGTTTGAAAGTCATAATAGTCATATGTCGAAGACATTTATAAATCTTTCTTTCTTGCATCCATTGAGAAATCTCGCGACATTCTCGAATTTAGTTTTCCGAGTTAGAATTTCTAGAAAATCGTATATCGTATCATTACAGAAAATCAGCGCCTGATTTTCAAGCTGAAAAATTCCCAGCCGAAATTAAAGTTGCTAGAAAAACGTGGAAGGGCGGGGTGAAGCGAGAAAGGAAGGAACTCGGGAAGAATTAAGAGGCCCATCTCTTATAAAGAAATCTTATATCGAAATGTACTGACAGTACTAAAAAAATCTATAGCATTTAGAAGCGATACTGAAAACCTACATCATAAATAACATCAATTATTTAAGTTTTTGATATATACTTTTAGAATGCACCGTTGAAGAGGAGAAACGAAACGTCCAATAGAAGAATAGTAAGAAGAGGAGGAAGTCCTCGTGATCATTGCGACTCGACAGTTATTGGCGACGGTTATCAATTCGGAAGATCGATTCTCGATTGCTCGTGCAGCATCTAGAGCGCAGTTGCGCCGTTCGTTTTGGTTTGTGGTTCGTTGTCGACGTAGCGCGGTACTCTGGGAGAGAAGTAATATTCGTGATAGTGCTAAGCCGGCTGGATCGGTGATTTCCGCAAGAAGTAGAGTGAGGAAAGTTCTTGTCGCTCCTCGTTATTCTTTGTGGCCAATTCCATCTTAGCCATCATTCGATTAGCCTTCATAACTATTTTAGAACAACGACGGTGGTAGTGCACGCGGTCTCTCGTAGTTCAGCGAGAGCGGCTACAGCGACATCATCAAGAACAAGCCGGCGAATCAGTTGGAGCTAAATCTACTAAATGGCACGGCGCAGGCAAGCGAAGCAGGCGGCAGCGGAAAGTGTCGTGGCTGCCGCTGATGGCAGTGTGACTCCACTGAAGAAGAGGAAAACAGCTGTAAAATCAGTGACTGCGGACGAACCAAAGCAGACTAAGAATAGAAGCCGGCAAGCAAAGGCGACTAAGCAGGACAACGAGGTGGCTAGCGAGCCGGCGAGTTCGCCAAAGAAGTCACGCAGTAGACAGAGAAATGCCACCGATACTATTACCGCCACGACTATCGCGAAAACCGGTACGAAAAGCAAATCTAAGAAACAAATCGACAAGGAATCTGAAGAAACGACGATAGAAAGCAACAATGAGAAAGTAGTTGAGAAAAAAACTCGCAGTGGCAAGGCCACAGCAGTGGTGAAAAAGGCGGGAAAAAAGGTGACTGAGACAAAATCAAAGGCTAAGATCCCAATTGTCAGGAAGCAAACTAGAATCAAGGATGTAGAAAACAGTCCTGTTCAGAGGTCTCGTCGTGCGAAAATAGTTGAAGAAAATGATGTGCCAGCACAGCCCATTGTAAAGGTATCTAGGAAACGTAAAAATGTGGAGGATGCGAATGAAGCTATTGCAGAGATACAGATTATCAAGGAGAATGAGGAGGAGATAGAGGAGAATGAAGCAAAAGCCAGTAAAAAACTTCGTGGGAAACAGAAGAAAATAGAAATTTCTAATGCACGTAAGTTTCTGGAATTTGTATTTTATCTTACATTTGTCAGAATATTGTCATTGCTATAATGAAAGTTGACAAAGAGCAAAAGTGGGAGAATTTTCATTTAAAGAAAATTCTAATAAATTTTTAATAAATTCCAATATGATATTCCAGCTCAATTTCTCAAGAAATCTGTAGCTTACAAGACATTACAGTTGTTCCATATAATTTAGATGTATAGCAATAAATAAAAATGAGTAATAAACTAGTTTATAAAATTTACTGATCTATATATTGAAGTTTTTATTAATATCCACTAAGCACCAAAGATTTCCATGACTAAATTTAGAATTGTTTACTTTCTATATTATTTGCAGTATTTGTTTTATAAAATTTTGTTGTTAATGTTACTTTAGCAATATTGTATATTTTTTATTATTTTAGCTGTTGTGATCTCTAAAGGAAGATCCAGGAAGAATCCTGCAGAAGAAATTGTTAAATTACCACCAAAGAAAACAGAAAGAAAAAAACAAAATAGCAAGGAACAAAATGCAGCGATACAGAAAGATAATCTAAAAACAAAAAATGTGAAAAATGCAAAAAAAGGAAAGACACAAAAAGCAGCTTCCAAAAAAAAACTTAATGCTGTGGTAGAAGAGACCAATGACGATCAGGCAGAAGAATCGAATGAGGCAGAAGCGGTAACAACGTCTGAAGTGGATGTCAAAGAAAATGGAGAAGCATATATGGCAGAACCTAAACAAAAGAAGAGAAATGGGAAAGTAGGGAAAGCAACTGTAGCAATAAACGGAAAGCAAAATGGTAATGAAGCCAAAGGAAAACAGAAAAAAGCACAAGTAGTTGTTGCATCTGTTGAGGAAGAAGCAACACAGGAAGTAACTGCAGAGAATGAAGCTATTAAAACAAATGTAATATCAGAAATTGATGAAAATGATACAATTGTTTCCTCGAGTAAAGATGATATTTTAGAAAACGAAAAAGAAAAAGATGTCAGTGATGCAAATTCGATAAAAGAAGAGTCTATTACAGAAACATCAAATAATGAAAGAGCAGCAAGTTTTGTATGCTTTTAAAAAATACAGTACTATTAAAAAATTGGATGGTAAGTTAAAGGACGGAAAATATCAACAATATTTTATATTTGACTAATAGAAACGCACATGAAGAACGGCGGTTATATGGGGAAGGAAAGAGGAGAAGGGTACAATCTGATATTTTAATATATTTATCGAAATATTTGCAGAGTAAATAAGGGGTTGGGTTTTAAGTCCTTGATCCTTCACTGTAGTTATGACTTGACTTCAGTATCGGATCCTATCAATCGAATCCTACGACTCTTAATGTTCTAAAAAGGATATTTATTTTTTTTTTTATAAAGAAAGAAACAAAAAAATATATGAATATATACACTATAACGAAAGTTTCACACCATTGTTTGTATTATTATATAAGAGCTTGTAATAGAGCGTGATGAAAATGTTACCGGAAAATGTTTCTAACAAAACATATTTTTTTAAAGATATCTTTTATCGAGATTGTGTAATATTGTGAATTTTCAGCTGTGTATCAATAACATATAGTGCCATAAGAAAGTTTGATAGGATTTATGCGAAATTTTTTATTCCTATCTGGGCAGCACTGCTAAAATATTTATAAGAAATAACATATATTATATATAAAAATATGTATATATAATAATTATAATAATACTAATAATAATTAATATTAATATATTGATATTATTATAATATTGTTATGGAGCAGAAATTCGAATATCTTGAATAAAAATACAGATAATAAACATTTTTTTACTGTTGCCCATATAGGAGTTAAGTATGTTACATATTTTTCTAAAGAGATAACGGATAATAATTATGCACATACATATACATATTGTTTCCGTTCTCTAGTCTAGTAGTTTTATTTGGAACATTTATTTCTATACTAACGATGTAGTTAATCACAATCGCTTTTAAGAAAATTTTGAGTTTGCAGCTTCAAATTTTTATGAAACAAAGAAGCGCTTTTGGTGTTAAACTGTATATTCTTTTTTTTATTACTATTAGACTATAATTAATACTTAAACTTAATTGTCATTGAATGTTGTGTGTTCAAGTTGACAAAACAGCTAAATTGCTTGCTGAGAAAATATTACTGATAAATAACAACATATTGTTGGACACTTGAATAAAGTAATATAAATTGTTATAGTAATATAAAATAATAATTTAGCAACGAATTATAAGCTAAAAAGTAATAGTTTCTGTTACATTTCTGTTAACAGACTTTTATTCTGATATATTTTATACTTTGCTATCTGCTTTGCTGGCTTGAACACATTCATTGTTAATTAATCAGAATGTTTGTATTTTAAGAGAAGATTGTACATAATTCCAGGTAAAATCTGACAATTCTGAAGACCATTTGCATTTTGTACGATTAGATATTACAATCTTACAAGCGTTCTGTTTAATAATAACTATTATATGCATTAATTTGTAAGTTGTTAACATACGATGTACGTGTGTTTGTTTCTGTAATATTAATATCCCTTATATCATATTGCTGTCCTTCACTGTAAACATTTTCTTTTCTCTTATGACAGAATAAATCAATTTTGTGTTTATATTTTTTGTGATCTTTCTGATATATTTATAGGTGTCTTTCAACAAGAAACACATATGACATGACAGTGCAACATTACATCTTTGTTCGCCAATGTTAAACAAAGATGAAATGATCATTGTGTTGTCTGTTGGAAAGCATCATATGATTGTCATTATTTTATAATAAATGGCGAAAGTACACATCTTTAATTTTCATATTTTCCCGCTTGATTCGCAACTTCTTTTTGATAAATCGATCAAAAAGTGAGTTGACCAAGTCCATAGGCGTGTTCTTTTTAGCTAAACTTACACGGTACATCTTTCTTCCTTTTTTCTCCTTTTCACATTGAAGAGAAAAAGAGAAAAGATGAACCGTGCAAAAAGGAATTAATGCGTTGTGCGATAAAAGAGTGAAACAAACTAGAACAGACCTCCAAACTAAAAAGAACAGACCTCGTAAGTTGGCGATGAGTGATTTGTGAGAGCGCCTGAAGGATACGTCGCATGAAGATCAGTTATGTGCTTTTACGGATAATCTATAGAGACGTTGAAGGTGTGCTAAGCGTGGTATCTGAAGATACGAGGAAACAAGAATAATTTGTGAGGATGGCAGCGATCAGTTTATTGAATCCGAAGGCTGAGTTCGCTCGGGCGGCGCAGGCTTTGGCAGTGAACATTTCCGCCGCGAAGGGCATTCAGGATGTGATGAGGACCAACTTAGGGCCCAAGGGAACCATGAAAATGTATGTAGCCACGATGTATGTTCACGCGATAATTTTGTCGCTTCATCGTAGCCACCGCTCACTCTGATTCTTCGCGTATGTCTCGGAAATATCTCGAAGCTCTTTGACTCTGATTGCATTGCAATGATTTTCATTCGTCAGAAATTCGTAGAACATCACAGTATTCCAACATCGCATTATTCTCCTTATTAGGAAGTGATTTATGAATTGCTGGAGAGAAGAGGGGTTGACGTTCCACGGATATTGCTTCTTGATAGTAGTTTTTTCTTATTTATTATATCAACTGTTTTCTTTCATTGATATTTTCAGTATAATTTTCACATTAAGAAAACACTCGAATGACATAATCTTAATTAAAAATCTAGTCATAATTTATAAGTAGCATGCTAGTTTTTAATCATAAATTTCTAGGTTGGTTTCTGGATCTGGAGATATAAAAATTACCAAGGATGGCAATGTGCTTCTTCATGAAATGCAAATTCAACACCCTACAGCATCCCTGATAGCAAGAGCGTCCACTGCTCAGGATGACATGACTGGCGATGGCACGACTAGTACTGTACTGGTCATCGGTGAACTCTTGAAACAAGCTGATTTGTATATAGCAGAAGGGCTGCATCCTAGAATGCTTACAGATGGCTTTGACTTGGCTCGTGCTAAGGCATTAGAAATTTTAGACTCGATGAAAATTGCAATTGAGCCTAATAAGCAGAGTCTATTAGACATTGTGAGGACTTCGCTTAGAACAAAGATTCATCATACCGTGGCTGACAAGTTAACCGAGATCTGCGTGGATGCTGTGCTAGCAATTAAGCAGCAGGACAAAGAAATCGATTTGCACATGATCGAATTGATGGAAATGCAACATAGAACAGCAGATGATACCACTCTGATTCGTGGCATAGTCACTGATCATGGATCTAGACATCCAGATATGCCTAAAAGGGTAGAGAATGCATATATTTTGACTTGTAATGTGAGCTTGGAATATGAGAAAAGTGAGGTACATACTAATGCAAAATGACAAGAATTTAATATAATTAATAATTAAAGACATAATTCTATGGATTTTAATTTTATAGGTGAATAGTGGATTCTTTTACAAATCAGCGGAAGAACGCGAAAAGTTAGTAGCTGCTGAACGCGTGTTCATCGATAATCGCGTAAAAAAGATTATCGAATTGAAGAAGAAGTTGTGCGACGGAACAGATAAATCATTTGTTGTGATAAATCAAAAAGGAATTGATCCATCATCTCTCGATATGCTCGCAAAAGAGAATATTATGGCTTTACGCAGAGCTAAGCGTAGAAACATGGAACGCCTAGCACTCGCGTGTGGTGGCGTAGCTATGAATTCTGTGGATGATCTGAAAGAAGAGCATCTAGGATGGGCCGGTCTTGTGTATGAACATGTTTTGGTAAATTTCTATACTTCTCATTAAAAATGCAAGTTAACACATAAAGTTAAAACTTTCTGTAAATTTAATTTATTTTTCAGGGAGAAACTAAATATACCTTTATAGAAGATTGCAAAAAGCCAAATTCTGTAACTATTTTATTGAAGGTAATACAAATGATTTATTTGTGATGATGCATGCGAATATTCTAATATACTAATGTACTGATATTTCAGGGTCCTAACAAATTTACATTGGAACAACTTAAAGATGCTGTGCGTGATGGACTTAGGGCAATAAAGAACGCTATTGACGATCGTGCAATCGTTCCTGGAGCTGGAGCCTTTGAGGTTGCGGTTAGCCAAGCTCTTCAACGATACAAAGAGCAAGTGAAAGGAAAGCAACGTCTGGGAGTACAGGCCTATGCCGATGCTTTACTCGTCATTCCAAAAACTCTTGGTAAACATAATATTTATGAATCTCTATTTTTATTAATATTGTCTAACATTGTCATAATTAATTTTTATTTTTATTTTACAGCCGTTAATAGTGGATTTGATCCGCAAGACACAATCGTTAAATTATTTGAAGAAAGTTCTGCTTTAGGAGAACCAGTAGGATTGGATCTGTCTACAGGAGAAGCTTTAAAAGCCGCGGATGCTGGCATTTATGATAATTATAATGTAAAAAAACAAATCATCAATTCTTGGTAAGATATTATTAAAACACTTATGTGTATGCTCTGTTGAATTATAATTTACATGGATAAAAATTTTTAATTTTCAGCACGATAATCGCCAGTAATCTTCTTCTAGTTGATGAAATAATGAGAGCAGGATTATCTTCTCTAAAGGGTTAAATTACAATGTAATTCTCTACAATGGAATTAAAAGTTTAAGAATCACTAATAATTTTTTTACGAAATAATTCAAATTATTGGATTATCATCTATTTTGCATTACATCTGTTAACCAAATATGTTGCTTGATCTCTTGCTTTTGATTTAAATATTTAATAACACGATAATGAATTTTCACATTGAATAATAAAATAATGTTTTCGTAAAAAGTATTTCATTCACTTACAAAATTTCACAACGTCGTAAAATATAAATTGAGAAAGGTACAAAATATCTTTGAAAATATGAAAAGAGAAATCGTAAATAATGAAAAAAATATATATATAAATGCAAAGTTTAATCTTGACGCAAAAAGAGACGACTCACTAATTTTATATAGATTAAAAGATATTCGTTTTTCTGCTTTTTAAAAAATAGTAATTTTAATTTGTATGCCTGAAATTGATTATGATTACTCATATACTGGTCAATTTATAAAAATTAAAAATATTTATTTATGGTACATATATTTACAACGTTCTAAAAACTGTCATTACAATAATAGGATGTTTGTCAGTCTTGTATTTTCACAGAAAAAAAATCCTATTTTCTATTATGTATTAACATTAGTAATTTGCTGAAAAGAATTCGTGTAGTTACTGAAGATTATAATGTAATGTAATAATTAAATTCTAATGTTTAAATTATATCTGTATACGTCTCCGAAGTGCGATTTCATTACTAGAATAATACAATACACTTCGATAAAATTGTCCAATTTAGTTTCGTAAAAATAAGGCATAATAAAATATTTACATGGTATGAAAAGAACATGATGTGTAAATGGAGAAACATTTTTACTTTTTTAATATTAAAAATCCTGTCCTGTCACTCTGAATAAATATGCAATTTTGAGTAAGATGTAAATTGGACAGAGATCTTGGCTAACGCAATTGTGATTTTTATGAAAGGTATTAAAAAAATAGTTTTATTTAACTATTCAGCAATTTACGATCTAAATCTGTGATATAATTGTAAGTTTAACAATAATTCAAGAGTTCATTAGACAATCTTTTCATATATAAAAGTATCACATCAAACACATACTCGAGACATCTTAAAATATCCTATGATTACATTGTAGTTGTTCTGACCTCTTTTTCCTGATGTATAACTATGATCGTATCTCCACTTTCAATATGTACAGAATGTATTTTATGAAATGAAAAAACCACAGAAGCAAAAAAAATACGCAAATAATATGAGCATTAAATTATGATTTTTCAGTGCTTAAAACATACTGTATCTTTTCACTTTCTATCATCGCAAATGAATTTTATCACATACAGAAATAAAACTTTTTTTGTTTGGGGGTTTTTTGTTGCAATTCCACTTATGTACTAGTTTTTACAATCCACACTCAACTTCTTAATACAAAAATTTTGAATCTCGATACAACACTAAAATTCTATCTACGATATCATACGAATAATTATTGTAACATTAATCCAAATTCGAAAGAATTGCAGTATATTTAGGATCTTTCCTAATGTCTTTCACTAGTATTTTCGGCTTGATATTAATAAGCGTTGCAAGAGTAAGACAATTAACTCGCATACTGTGGCCCCCGACCACCATGTATGTATTCAACTCAGTTAGATTAACTGGACTGCTTGGTATTCCATAATGCGATACGAACTGTTTATTCTGTATTTCTTCTTCTTCCTCATATTCCATATCTGTGCTGTGTTCCTCCAATAGTGGCTTAAAAAAATTTGGCGGATACCTTGGATTTGTGGATTTGCGTGCGACAGCTTTGAATACACGTGGGCCTGGTCTCGCACATGAGACAGTCGATTTGGTAGTAGATTTTTTCGCGACAGCTTGATGACTATTTCCTTTCGACGTCGAAGAGTTCAAATTAGAATTCTGATCATTCTTGTTCTTCATGTCATCAGGTTCGATCTGATTAACATGCTTTGTGATCAAATTTTCTACGACCAATTCGAAACTCGAGATATTTTTCGAGTTTGTCGCGTACTTTTCAGTACTGTATGCGGGCAAGCGTACCGATATGCTAAAATATATAGATTTGCATGTATTTAATTAAGTTTCTTGTAGAAGTATAAGTAGAAGTATAAGTATATATCATATACAAACATTAAATACTAAGATGTAAACAACAAGCAAATCAGCTAATTACAGTAGAAAAGTATTTACCGCAGTAATATTACGAGTTAAATTGATTAGCAACTTAACAAATTTTGATACTTTTTCGCATCTTCAAACGATCTTAATTATGCTGAATGATATATTAAAATCTGTAAATAATTCTTATTGCGAAAAATATTAGATAATTTTTTAGATTAGCTATCTTACCTCCGATTTCGATGAAATTAGACTCATTCGACGTATTTTTGGGTAAAATAAAAGAATCTGGCAGAAAAAAATCCGCGACTGCCCTGAAGCGATATTGAGTGTCAAAGTTAATAACTATTGAGATTAGGAAATTTGTCGTGTAGAATGTATAGACACTATAAACAGTATAGTGGCGGCTACACCGCCTAGAACAAAAAGAAATAACATATCCTAGACAGTAAAAAGATCGCTCTAAAAAGACTGTTCTCATACTGACTGCACCTGATTGCACTGTCATGAGTTAGAAATATTCCAAGCGGACACTGTCTATGCAACTTCTAGGCGGTTAGATCCCAAGTGGGTAAGATACGTTATTTATTATCCGAACTAATAAGCACTAATCTATACACCCTACTATCTACATGATTAATGATCGTGTTACGTAGTAACACTTTAGTTAACTTTAACACTCAATCTCATTTCGCAAAGCAGTCCCGGACTTTTTTTGCCAGATTCTTTTTATGCAAAACGCGTCAAATGAGCTTAATTTCATCGAAATTGGAGGTGAGATAACTATTCTGAAGAATTACCAAATATTACCTCAGCCGGGAGTCGAATCTGGATCTCTTGCATTCCGTAATCCGTGCGAGCGTCCTAATAAACCTTATGCCCTTATTCATAGTCGGGCCTTATATTTAAGGCTTCCTTAAGCCCGTATCTGCAATAGATTTTTAAACCTTAAGCCATAAAGAAGGAACGAATCATAATCAATTATTCTCCTCGCATTCGACTGTAATTGGTCAATTTCTTACGGCTTAAAGCTTAAAACATCCATTGTAGATCCGGACTAAATTTATCTTCAGATAAATACAAATTATTTCATTTGTTACTGAGTATCTAAAGATAAATTTAAAGAAGCCTGAAGTACAAGGTCTGACTATAAGTTTGTTCGCGTCGCATATTCCAATGCCATATACCACATACTCCTGCCATAGTTCCTATTCACTCTAATGAGTGAGTAGGAACTATAATAGGAGCATATTGGAGCATGTTGGAGCATGCGACGTGAACAAATCTTATGAATACAGGCATTAAACTATCGAAGCCTTAAGCGTTTACAATAAGATTTTAAAACGTAAAACTTAAGCTTTAAGCCATAAAAAATTGACCAATCGATTGTTCTTCTCACATTCGATTGATTGATCAATTTCTTACAACTTAAGGCAAAAACTTAAATTTTACGCCTTAAATTCTCATTGTAGACGCTGCTTTAGTAAATAGTTATTTCGACGCGCAAACGACTACATACGTAGTATGTAAATTCACATAGGCCGGTATTCATAGTCGATTCTTATTTATAATGCCTTAAACGCTAATGGCAACCCTCTAATTGGTTCGTAATTTCTTAAGACCGTACTTAAGACGGTCTTGAATATAAGATTTGACTATGAATATCGGTCTCTGATTGGTTCGTAACTTCTTAAGACCGTGCTTAAGACGAACTTAAATATAAGATCTGACTATGAATACCGGCCATAGAATCATAGAAGCATTTAAAATCCAACAAGACCGTTTAAGACTTTGATTGCTATAGTTGGTGTTATCACACACATACGTACGGTCCTATAATATATTATATTGGTTATTTATTACACTATCTATTGTGATTAGTAAATTTACTTACTGCTTACGTTTTATTACTTATTTATGTTTTATGTTTTTTTTTATGTATTTCTAGTTTGTCTATGAACAAGTACTTACTCTGCTTGATCTTGTTCCTTCTGTTGCTGCTGCTCCTTCCATTTTTGTGGTAAATGCGAATGAAACATGTTATGATGCCTTATCCTATCATTATTGGTTTCGCAAAATTCTTGGCACCATTGACAAACCCATCCACGTTTTGGAATGATAACAGGCGACAGATTTTCTGTCTGCTTTGCTTGGTTACGCTCAATGACATCCTTCTTCGTGAAATTTTTAGACAATCTCGACACAAGTATCTCTTTAAATTTAAATGGAAACTTTGCAGCGAAAGAAGTTTCCGAACTCTTTAAGTCCTTGTGCATGAGATTCCAGTGCTGTTTGATGGATGGCAGCGAGACGCTGCGAAGATTACAATAAACACAGCCATAGATTACAGCTGATGACGAATTGCCTTCTTCATTTTTTGACGTATCGACATCTTGTTTTTGAGGCATCGGTGGCTTGGTTTTTGTTTCGCTAAAGGAAGAATCGGTCGCTGACAATCGTTCTGTGTACTTCAGCGGTACCGAGGGATGATTTGATTCCCAATGCTCCACCATTTCTGCTTTGTACGAACAGCTATAGGTGCAATACAAACACTTGAGATTATGTTGATGAGAGTGTGTTCTCATGTGACTCCTCAGGCCAGTGTAATTTACTGCTGTAAAGTTGCACACCTCACACTTCTCTAAACGATTACTAACAGAACCGATTGTAGCTACAGAGGCGGTGGTTGTGCTAACATTATTCTCGGTGTTCAATTTTCGTTTTTTTGTCTTCAGTGGAAGAAGACCATACTCCTTCTCCCAGAATTCGTTGCTTAGCTTTGTGTTTCCCCATGTATCCGGATTGTGTATAATCCTTTCCGGATCGTGCGGATGTTTCGCGCGGATGTGCTGGCGCATCATCGTCTGCGAGTTGGTGCTACGGTCGCAATAGGGACACAGAAAACTTAGCCGTCTCAAATGTGAATATTGTACGTGTAACTTGAATCCACGTTGGCCGGCGAACGACGTCTGGCAATGTTTGCAGATAATTGGCTTGTCCAGATCATCATCGGTCTTCTCACGAACTGTGCATAAAATCATACATTTTATTTTATAGATCTTATAAACGAAACTGAGATAATTCTAAATGTAATCTATATACTTACGTTTATCGTTTTCGGATTTATCTTCGTTACTCTTAACCTCGTACACCTCATCCTCTTTCATATCGATTACAAGATCCTCGTTGTCTCTGCTATCTCCGTCATCAGAGTCTATGCTGCTTCTATTAGCATCTTCAAGAACATCGTTTTGCAGATTGGATATCGTAGATGCAAGATTCACGGACTTCTTGTCGGCAGAGATCTTTATGGAACTAACATCTGAACTTGAAAAACTTGTATTAACGGGTATATTTTTATAGATAACATTCATGTGATTCCACGCTTTAATCATGTCCGTTTGTTTTTTCAATAAAGTCATCACCTATAAATCATACATAATGTTTATTTATAATATAAGAAAGCAAGTTTAATAAAATAAAATATTATATTTTATTTTTTTATATTATATTTATATTATATTATATTATATTATATTATATTTATATTATATTATATTTATATTATATTATATTATATTATATTATATTATATTATATTTATATTTATATTTTATATTTTATATTTTATTTTATTATCGTAAATTAATAATATTACTAAAAATTCTTATTTATTAAATATTAAAGAATATATTGAAGTTTAATAAATATATACCCAATCCTCAATAGCATTATCCGGCGAAAGTGGCTCATCTGTACCTTCTCCATTATGACGTTTTCCAATATGCAACAATAATGCTTTACGATTTACCGATACATATCCGCAAGTTTTGCAATGAAATCTAAACAGATGCATTAAAAAAAATTTCGTTTAGTAATAGAATTTACAAAAAGCAAAATTAATTTCTGAAAGTGCCTATGTTCCAATAAAATAACAATTCAATAACTCAACAGTCTGTTAGGAAATTCGAATAAAAATTGTAGCAGTTTGGCATCTGACTGTGGCCATTACATGTATATTTGTATTCTGCTGATAAAATTAATATAACATGAAAAATATCCAGAATGCAATCTGAAGGTAAATTACAACAGATTTTGTTCGATTTCAGATCCTGCGTTACAGATCCTTATGGCACGTTTGGCTGCCTAATTTTCAATATAATATGTCACTTACCTAACATAGTTCAACTCTCTATAAAGATGATCTCTCATATCATGCTTGTATTTCGACTTGAATTGATTACACAGCGTACAGACATACATATTGGCATCCGGTTTACCGTAAGGTCCAAATCTTCCCACATCGGAATCATTACCGTCGATCAGTTCCATCGAGTCTTTAGCCGATTTATTGCCAGTGACTTTGCTTTGTGCACTTTCTTTCATAACATGTCCTTCGCCTTCCGCCTCCCCGGATACTTTATCGCATGAAAGTGACCGTTTTGATTTTTCCTTAGATAGTTTATTATTTTCATCGAGAGATATTGATTTTCCGGACACTTTTATTTTAGCTGGTTTCGTCACGATTTCTGCGTCGCTCTTGCGTTTGCCTAAAGATAGCTTTGAAGTTACAGATGATATCTCATTCGTCGCGGGCGTTTCGGTTTCTTCTTCCAAAAGGATCCCACGAATATGTCGAACTCGTGGCATGTTTCTACTCCAAAGTGGTGTTGTATCAAAAGGTTCGTCCTGCCCGCTTTGATCAACGGCTTCTGTATTCCGTTTATTAACACCTTTTATCCTCTGATATATCATGGTGTAATCAGCGTTAGAATCGTATGTGTGCTTGCTGTTTATATGTTGCTCAAGAAGTATTTTTCCGCTTGTTTTAAATGAGCACACAGTGCACTTGTATTGGCAGCTCTCACCGTGAACTGTCTCAGCATGAGTGGCTACATCAGCTTTGTAAACAAATTTAAAATCACAAAGATTACATTTCCAATGATTGCCGTCCGGGTCGGGTACCTCTTCCTCGGTTTCTTCTGGAACTGGTTGTTGAATATTCTCCGTGTTTTCCATTTCCCTTATTACTTTCACGAAAGGTCTTTTTTCTGGGTGCTTATCAGTAAGATGCCGTTCCACAACATGCCTGGATGTCATTTTAATACTATCAGAGAGCATAGAAAGTGCACTTGCGCCAACAAGAAAATCTTAAAACATCTGACAAGAAACATATATTTTTCTTTTTCGTGTATTAATTTTTTTATCAGGGAAATAGCAATCTGTTTATCTTGATTACTGATACATTAATGATTAAATAATAATCAAGTCTATTAATCGTTCTTGTCACATGTTTTAAAATTATATTATATGCATATGTATATATAAAATTAGAATTTTTATAAAAGAATAAAAATATATATAAATGATACAATCAAATTATACAATTAAAATTATCATACAAATATATACAAACCTATGATAATGATGATGATTGCAATGGGAACATTTATAGAGTCTTGTATCATGCATTCTCAAATGAATGCCCATTTTATCGATCGCTATATTTTGATTCTCTTGACCCGACGACGGTGAAGGACAATGTGGACAATGGAAATATGGTTCTTCTGAATGTAGAGCCTTTAAGTGATACTTTAACATTGCCTCGTTCACCGTTAAGTAATTGCATTCGGCTACGCCACATACATACCTATGGCAGAAAAGATATATAACTGTTAGAACATAATATTTTTCTAATATTTTATCTGTAATTTGCAATTTTAATTAATATCACACACCTTTTGTGTTCTGGTACAAACTTTGGTATGCTATCGTCCGCCTCGCTTTCCTTAACAGATTCTTTCGGTTTTGCGCCCATACGACCATTTTGATGTGAGCTGCTCGCTAGATTCACCATCTTATCGAACATTTTCTCCTTCTTATCTAAACAAGGAACAGGATTGACCGGGCCGCTTTCGGGTACAGTCTCGTCTTTCGCGTGTAATTGCAAATGCCGGATAATATTTGTCCGAACTTTAGTTGTGTAAGGACATACGGCACATTGGATTTCCCGATTGTAAATCGCTTGACGTGGTAATTGCTCTATTTCGTCAGGACTAAATGATAATTTTTCGTTATCCAAAGTCTTTTCATTTTCCTGTTCCGTTCCAGACTTGTTAGCACGTTTACGTTTCTTGTTTCTTCGGTCGGCAGCTTCATAAGGCTGTATAAATTAAATATACAGGGATTACATAACAGTCTTTAAAAAAGAAGATATGCATATTTTTATATTAAAAATAGACTTACAACTGCTTGCACGATAAAGAGGCCATCTTTCGCTGGATTTGTTGGATCGGCAGGCACTATTCTCGTGTGGAAAAACTTGTGTTTTGACTTCATATGAGCCGTAGCTTGATACGAAACCGAATATCTTAACTTACACAGACTACATCCAAAACGTTTTAATCCGTGAGTTTTTATATGTTCTAGAAACAAGGAAATTTTGACAGCACGTTTTTTACAATGCGGACAAAATAAATTTTGTCTAGGGTCTCCTAAATTGCACGTCTTTACATGCGCTTTCAATAAGTCCATGTTTTGCGCCGTAAAACTGCATTCATGCAGATAACCGCATTTATATAATTCATGTCCGATACGGCCAGTATCTTTAATGTCATCCAAAGTCAAAGGCTTGTCTGATTGAGCAATCGCATTAGTAGTATGTACTGGCGCTTTTTTAGATGTACATTTCGTTTCGATAGTATCATTGGATGCAACCTGCACTTTGTTTTCAGCCTCTGTCTCGGAAAACACCAATTCTGCCTTTTTCTTTACCTCATCCTCAGTCTTACACTGCGCAGCTTTTTCTTCGCTTTCCAAAATTTCGATATCACTATCTTCAGTTTTATCCACGGATTTAGAAAACACATTGCTGGAATTGGATGTAAAATTCTTTAAAAAATCTGCATTATCGAGAAGATTGGTATTTACGAATTCGTCGCTGCAATTGAATTCATCTGAGATTTTTAACGGATCGACTGCGCCAGAATCATTCACAGACATATCCAATTTCGTTTCTTGAAGAATTTGATTTATGGTGTAGTCGCTTAACTTTCCCGTCTCCGATTGGAACGGCTCATTTTTCAAAAGTTGTTTTTCAACACTATTATTTGTATTTTTGTTGATATTGGTCAAAGACGTATCTATAGACTTTTTCGTCGAGATATTGGAAACATTGACGTTAACTTCTATGTTCTTTAGATCACTTACTGCCCCAATCAAAATATCTCCTTTTAAATTTTTTGATTGATTAGACTGAGCTTCATTTAAAATTATTCCAACATTTGATAAAACTGATGTATTCTTTTTAGAATTGTCGGTGTTCAAATTAACACTTTCTTCATCTATTTTATCATCGAAAGTTCGTAAAATGAGTTGATGTATAACTTCCATCTGGCGCGATGGCTGAAATTAAGCGAATTATATAATATATTAAACAAATTATTTATTAAAATATTTATATTATTTCATAGTGCCAAAAGAAAAAAAGTATTTTAAAAATTGTTCAAAATATTTAAATTGAACATTAAATATGTATTTAGAAATACATATATATTCTAATGACTTTTAATAATAAACAAGAACGAAATAATATGTTTTAATTAAGATAAAATCTGTTTTAGTCGAATAATTAATTCTAATAATAATACCATTGGAGGAAGTGAACGTTCCAGAACTTGAGGTAATCGATCGTAATGAAAGGTGCTTAAATGCTGATGTATTTCATTTAGCGTATCGGAACCATAAAAACAATATAAGCATTGATATTTGCAAAATCCGTGCAACTTGTAATGCTGTAAGTATAAAACAATAAAATGATATTTATATTTATTTTTCTAACAGTATGCAGATAAGTGTACAGTACATACAGATATAAGAAGTTCTATCGTGGCATGAGTAGTGTTACACACATGACATTTGTACACAAGATGAGAAGATGAATGTTTTGTTTTTAAATGCGTTATAAACGCTTCAGGTATATAAAAGATTTTGTCACAATCTGAAAGTAATTAATACTAGAAATTATGCTATAAAAGTAATTAACTGGAAATTATACTATGAAAAAAAATTATGCTAATGAAAATAAGTAACACTAGTAATTGTAATATCCAATACATCAATACATTATATTAGCACATTTACAACATGTTATTACAATATTATTATAATTACATACCATCTTGTTTGCATATAAAAGGTAGTACATAAGCGTTACGATTAATGTGTTCCTTTTTCTGTACCGATTTCTGCTTCTTGTCCAATAAATAATAAAACACAGTATTGGGATGACACATAATCTTAATGAAAAAAATTAGCAGATATTATTATTTCTTTTAATATCATAGATACACAGTAAATTATTAAAAATCATTACCTGATGTTGCCGTACATAGGATGGTACAAAAGATCGATAAAAGCAGTAACCGCATTGATACCGGCAATGAAGGTGTTTAGTCGCCAAGTGAGTTTTCATCTCGTTCCAGTCGTTTGTAGATATATAACAATAGGCGCATTTGTCATAATTATCTGTGCTGTTTTGCTCGCTAGTTTCTTCATAATGTTTAGTATAGTGTTTAGAATAATCCTGAAGAAAGTCGGTTGTGAAAGAGCAGTTATGACTCATGCACTTGTAAAAATGAGCTAGCTTTGGCTCTGTCAGCATCCTTGCATACACTTCCATAGATTTCAACTTGATCGCGAAGGACGCAGGCGACGTGTCTTTAGAATTGTTCAATACAGGCATACGTATTACTTTGATTTTTCTTGCTCTATAATTCAAAGTTGATGAGCAGGTCGATGAACTTGTCAATGGAGCGGTCACCGATTGCATCTTCGGAGCTAAAAAATTCAATGTTAAATATATGCTTTGAGTAAAAAAAAAATTGATGTTAAATATATATGCCAGTGAATTTCGCTAAGAGTATTGGCAAATTTTTGACATACTTTGCAGATTCATATTAACTAGCGCTTGCGGTGAAATCTTTTTCAGTATTAAAGGTTGGTTGGACTTCCTTAAAACAGATTCTTTGCTTTTCGTAGGAGATATCTCTACCGCTTTACTAGTATCATTTATCTAGAAGCAGTAAAATAAAAAAACGTGATAATGAGATATAATAGATGAAGTTAAATGTCAGTAATGAAACATTGTGATACATTTACATACAGTAACACTTTCATTAGGATCGGATTCTGCAAGGCTCCTCACATTTTCGATCTTCAAAAACGAACATTCTTCCTCTGTATCCATTTTTAATCCATCTATCGCGCTATCTGATTGAGTTCCATCTATGAATTTTATTCATTAATATAAATAGATACATAACTTCGTTGAATACGTTCAGTAATCAGTGAGTTAATTAGTAGTAAATTAATTAGCCTTTATTATTTAATGTATTTAATTACTCGAAACATTATGGCAGTAACTATTGAGATTACCAACCTGTATTGAATTCTTGCGAATCTTCTTGATTATCCAAAAACTGCATCGGCATAGACAACATATCGCCACTGAGTCGCCTGAATCTGAGAAAATTCTTGGGCGGACTGGCATTCTTGCTTGATGCAGACATGTTCTTCTCCGAACTCTTGACATTTTGTTTTAGCAAATGTTTGACACTGGCGATCGGCACAACGTCTGGTGGTTTTGGGATCAATGACACAGGTTCGATCTTGATTTCTGTCTTAATATCGATCATTGACTCGGTCGGCACCGGTTCTAACGGTTTGACGTTCTGAAGTTGCGCAGCCAGCCTCTGTATCGTCGTCAACATCGGATCTCGCGATGAAGATGCGTTTATGCTCGAGGTTTCCTTCAGAATCATATTGACGTCAGTCTGCTCGGAATCCGATTGCTCACTACTGGAGTCCGATTCGAAAATTGGTGCCGAACGCTCGTTGTCGCTATTTTCGCCGTCGCTCTCGTTGTCTTTGGATGGGTCCATGATCGCAAGAGGATCTCGGATTTTTACATCCACTTTGCCATCCACGTCGTTTGTTACCTTCGATTTTTCAGTAGCCAGTTGTTCCTCCATAAAAGAAAGAGGGTCGCCTTGATTGTTCGACTGACTCGGAATGTCCTCCTTGATGATTAATTCTTCCTCGGTTTTCAAAGGTTCTGCGGATGAATTCACAAAAGGCAATGAAGGGTTTTCCTTTGTTTCCGGAATGTTCGCTGACGCGTTACATTCAGGAACTGGACTAACAACCGCGTCCGTGCGCATTTTATCCTGCAGTTTGTCTATTATGGACAAACCCGGTTTAGAATAGTTCTTTAATAAAATACCGATATTATTGGCGATCTCTTGCATCGTCTTCTGTCGCTCTCGCTGTATCTCCATTTCCTTATTTTCCAAATCAGGTGGACAAACAAATACACTTAGATTACCAGTGCTCACAGATCCCTCTGGTTCCCCTTGAGATAGTCTCGGAATTTCCTCGGTTTTTTCCTTCTTGACTTGGATATTCTCATTCGGTTTTTGTTCAGGTGGAATACGTTCACTGATATCATCATTGCTCTCGGACTCCATTATCCTTGCAATATCCATTAAATCTTTACACTCCATAGTTTCAAATTCAAGAACTTGCGGCTTTGTTTCTACGGCGAAAGATTTCTCAGCGTTAACGGACGTCGACTCGTGTGGTTGCTCATTGTTATTCGCAGCGTGTTCCGCTAATACAGTTATTGCCGACATATTGATCTTCAAGATCTCGGTATCCATTTGCTCTCGGTGCCAGAATTCAACGTGGACCTCTATATTTTGTCGCTTTAGTTGTACATAATTACAACTGCAACACAAGTAGCCATAGATACCACCTTCTCTTGGTACGACATCTTCGGATGCAGACTCATTGAACGTTTTATTCTTGCGACATATCTTGTAATAATGTGTCTTCATAGATGCTTTGGCCACCGCCTGATAAGAACAATTGTTGCAGTGGAATCTGTATTCACCCGTGTGTGTAGTACAATGCTCGTAGAATGCTTCGAGTGCTACATCCGCTGCGCCTTCCGTAACAAAACAGCAGAATCTGCAGCGAAACTTGCATGATTGACTCGTATCCATTGTGGTCACACCATGCTCGGCTTCCATAATCGCAGTCTTAGCGTCCGTCGACTTGAGACGCGAGATAAGCACTTCCATTCCGGGATGATTGATCTTGTAATGATGGACGATGTTTTTGCCCGTGAAGAAGCATAATAAGCATTTATATTTGTCCTGACCGACCCATGCATAATCTATCAGATGCTTGATATCTATTCTGTGATAGAGCTCCGTCATCAATTCATCATAAACAATCTTTGGCGATTCCTTGAAAAACTTGTTTCCAGTAACGGCATTTGCCGAAGTAAGATCAGCGCTACTTGAACTTACTTCCTCTTTTATATCCATTTGTATCAATGTTTTACTTTCTTCGATAGAAAGAAACGAGTCATTAAATATTTCTCTATGTGTATCTGAAGGCTCTGATAAAGTAGTAAAATTGCTCGAGTCTTTAAAATCTACATCAAAGCTATCCATATTTACAAATGATTTAACCTCATCTTTTACAGAATCTACATTTGTATGGTCGACAACATGATTGTCGTCTAAGAAATCGTCAAGAATCTTTTCAAGAGTTTTCTCTGTTACAAGATCTTTATCTTTTAAGAGCGATTGATTAGCTTCTACAGTATCCGTCGAAATATTCGATTCGATATTTATTTCAACATTTGTTTGAGCAGTTTTGGAGGAAGCTGCTGAAGTCTTCTTCTTTCTCTTTTTAGTAGTCAATCTGCCCATCTTCCAAAGATTTCCAGATTTCTTTTTCTTTTTTCTTATACAAGATCTTTTCACGTTCGGCTCGATAGCTATTGGATCATTCGTGTCCTCGAAGTCCGCCTCATTATCCTTGTCGACCGATGTATTCTTCCCCGCTGTCGGCACCAATCCTACCAGAATGTTACTTAACAGTTCCTCTCTAGCAGTCGTTCTAGCTGCACCACTACTGTTCATTTTCTTCCGGGCAGTCATGTTACTCGACATAGAAATGTTTGATATCACACTCTCCTCATCCGTGAATGATGACTCGTCTTCACTTTTGTCGTCAGTGAGCGCAGACGACTTCTTTGACTTAAAGTTCCGTTTACCTGTGTTATTGATATTTTTTCGTCGCCTCGAAATAATCATCGTATCTATCGAATCCTGATCAGATTGTTTTTCCGGTCGAAGAGAGATGTCCACCGCCGCGGTTAATTCGGACACGTCTATGCCAAAACTCTCATCAGATGAACTGTCGAACATTATTTTACACGAATCTATCTTCGTAAGATCCGCCTTCTCCACAATCACTCGTGGTTCCTTAATAATGTCTTTACGTAAAACGCGTTTAGATCTGCGAATTGCGTCATTGCTTTCTTCACTACGAACCACTTCTTGATTCGAAGTGCTGTTGTCAGTGTTTAGCAACTTCTCTGTTCGTAAAGCCAATGGTTGATCCTCTTCACTGTCGGAACTTTGAATAGATTTCTTTGATTGTAAATTGCGAGTCATCCGTTTGGCATCCTTGCTTTTAGCTTTTGATTTCGATTCTTCCACGTTACGAGATCTTAAACTCTTCCTCTTAGCGTTATTCGCTGCCAACTCGTTCGTTTCAATATTAGATTCAGTAATTTTCTTCTCAGTAATATTCGATGTCTCCTCTTTCTTAGAGTTTGATAATCGGCACATTCGATGGCCTGTCGCCGTTACTACACCCTCGCTAATAAACATTTCCCTGATATCTTCTTGCAACATCTCTAGAGAATTTCTTCTCTTTGTTTTTATCTTTGGTTTATCAATTGATACTTCCTCAGCTTGGTTGGTAATATCGGAAATGATAGATTGCGTTGTTGAATCCTTATCTTGATCCAAATGTTCTATATTACTTTCTATATTACTTTCTAGAATATCTGTATCATCCTGATTCAGATATTCTATACTACCTTCTATACTATCCTTTGATTTCTCTAGAGTGCTTTGATCGACCTGATTATCCTGATTATCCTGATTATCTTTAATTTGTTTCTTTTCTTTATCACTATCTTTTAATCTACTATTCATTTGTTTTTCGCTTTCTAACTGAATATCAGTATTTTCATTATCGTTTTCTAATCGATCATTCTTATCACTTTTCTTTTCTAATTGCTCATCCTTATTTTTATTATCTACTTTATTATTTACTTGAATGTACTCCTTGTCACTTTCTGATAAATCATCGTTTTTCTTCGCTGTAATATCTTCAGTTAATTTTTTGTTCAAATTATTATTGGATGCTGTTACCTCGAGATTTTCTTCCGAATTTTTAGCATCAGTAGAAATTGCAGAAACCAGCTCTCTCGCATCATTCGTGTCAATGTTAGTACTTAAGATACTTAGCCTCTCGGCAAGACATTCATCATCCGAGCTGTCCGACATTATCACTCGCCTCTTTTTCTTGACTTGAGTCTTTTTCGCTTCAATTGTTTCATCCTTGTCCGAACTACTTTCGGATTCGGACTCGATGATCTTCTTAATCTTTTTGAAGTTTTTCGCCTTTAGTACTTCCCCAAATTTCTGTAATAGTTTCGCGTGTTCGACTAGTTTCTTGCCCTCACCGGATTCAAACGATTCCTTGATTAGGGCTTCAATCCATTCCTTCGTTACCGTTTCCTTAGATTTCGATCCATCCACATCTGACTCTTTCGTTTTACCCTTTTTTGTGATATGACTGGATTTGGAATTGTTCGTCGCTGAGTCTGCTTCGCCAATTCTCGTCTCATTTTTATCAGACTTTTCAAGAGATGATGAAAGACTCTTTTCCTCCTTTGCAATATTATTTTGTTGGACTGAATTCTCCATTACACGATTACCGTCGCTACTGCTGCTCACTTCGGCACTCTCAATGTCTTTGCTCTTATTTTTGGAATACACTTTATTGCTTTTCTTTTGCTCTTTGTTTTTATTGCTCTTTGCACGCGATAATTTAGACGAAACGCTTTCAACTTCCTTCGTCTCGTTAATAATACGATTTAACTGCGCTGATTCTGGTCGCTTGATCTTAGGAATTTTGAACTTTTGCAGACCAGAATTTTGACTGGCCTTTGTATCAATCACACCGTAAAGACTTTCTAACGGTGACTGCATTCTGTCTTTTGGAAGCTTATCTTTTTCCTTTTCAAGTAATTTCTGAGATTTTTGTTTCTCTTTTGTTGCCGGCGTTGTTTTTGTGCTTGCCGTTACTAGCCGTTTTCTAGGATCTCTTTCATTAAGAACACTGTCTTTGGTTTTAGTTGACGTGTTCACGACATGTTTATCTTTAGAAAGACGCGGATCCCTTGCAGAAACACCAATCTCTTTGACCTGATCTCTGGCACCTGTTGTGTTGTGTTCTGTACGAACTCGTGGATCTCGACTCGGGAAACGATTTAGATTCTCTCGATCAGAATGGCCATCCCATGACCAATCAGATCGACGCCCATCACGATTAAAACTAGGCCTCAATTCTATCCTATTTCTCTCATAGTATCTGCTCTGATTTATATTCCTATCTCTATCACGCGCTGTCGTACCCCAAGGGCAAGGCGTGTTGGGTCGTGGATGTGAAGTCCCTGTAGTACTCTCCACAACTGGAATTCCACAAGGAATCACATTTTCATAAGAAGGATTGGCGGAATTTTCCCATGTCGGTCTTATATGCGGATATTCTGTCGGTCCGCCGATGGGGAAGGCTGAATCATAAGATCCTTGATTTATTTGAAAGCCTCTGTATTGTGACGAAAATCCGGGAGGCATCAAAGGAGATATATCTTCCCGAACTTCTGATCTTACCACGTGACTCATATCCGGTCGCACTGTGGGATTGATCAACGGTCTGGGACCAGCGGGTAAAGTAGGCGGGAACTGATTTTGCCTAAATTGCGGTTCCATTGGACGTTGAAAAGGATGTTGAGTGGGTTGCAAAGATGGATTAGCCATTCCGCCATAAGAGGAAGATGTCCATTGAGTGTTGCCGAATTGATCACTAGTAGTTGTGGGAGAGCCCCAATGTATCTGATTCGTGTGCATATTGTAATAGTCGTTACCTATCACAAATTCGTTCTCCGGTCTAGGCAAACTCGCATCTTTCCGTCCTTCCGGTGGTACGCTGGAACGTCTCTGATATAACGAAATATTTCTCTCATCTGATTTGCTTGCGGTGTTATGAATAACTGTTATCTGAGATGGATTTTCGTCAGAAATAGTAATCAATTTATCTTTCGCGCTCTCATGAGAATGAATGTCACGTTGACGAGGATGTCTTTCGTAGTTATCCGCATAACGTGGTTCTTGAAATTTAGAAAATAGTGTTTGTGGTACCGATGATCGATGAGAATCATTTGATTGACGAGGTGGCCCGATCGATGAAGTTACTTTCACAGGTGAAACTCCTGCTGTATTTGGCAAACTTTTTCTAGAAGTAAGCTTCTCTTTCTCCAATACTGAATTCTTTGATATTTGGTCCGTATTTTTTTCTTTAGCATTTTCATTGGTTTTATCGCCATCGCCTTCGTCATTCAACAATTCCGCCAGATCTTCCATAGACAATAGAGGCTCATGAGACAAAGGCGGCGGCGAGAACAAAAGCGGTATCGATGGTGGTTTCGATGGTGGTGGTTTCAATGTGCTGTCATTCGATCTGGGCGATGTGGGCTTAGGTTTAGCAAATAATATTTCGGGGTCAGGAGAATTAAGTCTCACTTCAGGGACGTTCACGGGCGATTCCGATCTAGAGCAACTGGCCATTATGTCTAAAGTGAGCTTATTTTTCTCTAAAACTGAAGACAATCGTCTGGAACCACCAAGAGAAGGCACCGGAACAGTCGGTATATCTTGCGGATCTAATGTATAATTTCTGCTGTCGCTGACTTTTTGCGGCAGACTATTACTGATTAACTTCGCAGCAGTCGTTACATCGTGACTGGTAGCAACTGGTAGCGAAGATTGCCGATTTCCATTATTTCTTGAATTTTGTCTTTCCGATTCTTCTAACATATCCCATTCATTAAACGTAACTTCATCCGGATTAGAATCTGGCGACGAGATAGTTATAGTTTTTGTATCCGAAAGCGTAATAATCGGTATTACTTTGGAACGTTGTTGTTCTTGTGGTCTTCGATTTCTGTTCTTCGATTTCGCGTTACGCTCCATAGGAATTACTATAGGCAGAATTTGGCAATCAGGACTGGAAGATCTTACGGTGTCTGGACTCTGTGGCGTTTCTTCGATTCCTTCTTTATCATTCTCCGCGTTTGTCGATATCACTTCATTGCACTGATTTGACTTCGTTTTCATCGATGAACTAAAAATCACAAACTCACTTTTTTATTTACCGATTTTAATATTTATTACATATTTAAGAATCATTGCTTGTAATATGTGATATTATTATTTTAGTTCTGTTCAAGATTGTGTTTCAAGACTAAAAGATTTCGGAATCGCGGATTACAGAATTGCATATGTATAAATTTACACAAGATATTTAAACACTAAGATCCCGCTTTGACTGAATGTAGAATTTCTCTTACTTAATTAAATTTAAAAATCATTATTTATGAATTAGTTGCAAAGAAGAACGATGATATTATTTAACTTTAACATACGTATATTGCAATTATTTGCACTGTCTTGCAATTTTTTTTAAATGTTGAACATAACACTTACGTCGAAGGTTGCGACGTGACGTCATCGTTTTGCTTAAATGACAATTGTAAACCAGATCCATTTCCCTGAAACTCAAGTTGAATTAGAATAATTAAAATATCAAACATCAAACATGCACTACGAAAGCCTGAAAATACAGTACGAGAAAGCAACGAAAGTAATATATAAGTGTAAAGAATCAAGGATTAAATGAGCGATTACTATAATGCAGAACCAAAAAAAAAAAAAAGAAAAACGTGTATCATATAATTATGTGAGGTGCTTTTTAAAATGCAATTGGAAAAAAAGCAAAATCTGCATCAAATTCTATCAAATAACAAGAACGTATGCTTCTAAAATCGTATCGTTTGAAGTAAATATGCAAAACACAATCCTGGATTCTTCATAATATCAACTATGTAGACTGACAAGAATAAAATCTCAAAGTAAACATTTAATTTATACTATAAAATAGAAGATAAACTATAGAAACATTATATCGAATTCATGTTCTATTTCACCGTTCCATATTAACAGAAATGACATATGTACACTATTCAGAATAATTAAATAATAATTTTCCTAAATAATAATAAATAAATAATAATTTTAAACGCGCTTGCGGTTGTGGAAGATATATAATGTTATATTTATTATATAGAGGAAGGTCGACGATAACACATCACTCTAAAGATTAAGGGAAAGTTCTATTTTGAAGGGTAAAAAAATCAATTTTTTTTATTTTTTTGTATCTCTAAAGTGTATAAAATATGAATAATTTTACAATATTCAAGATGTTAAATTGATTAATTTATAACTTGTTGAATCGAATTTTGCCTCGCTCAAAAATCAAGTGAATTCAACGGTATTACGCGCAAAACAAGCAAGAATCAAAAGAACGACTCAAATGCAGCAAAATTTGTTCTTTGAATAGGGGAAGAAATTGATTTATAGGTCAGGAATCGCTGATTAAATGTAAGTTACAAAATATTATAATTAACTAAAATCATTATCATAAAGTAAAACTTTATTTTTTCTTGAATTCATGTTTTTCAAACTGGCGAAAAATATACAGCTTCAATCATCCGATTGACTTGAAATTTTTTCTCATGTAAAATAGATAATTTTTATGGAGTCTAAAAATGTCATAAATTTTTCAAAATAACTTTCTTTCTTTGAACAGGTTAAAAATGAAAAAAAGTTCATGAAAATTTATTATTAATTTCAAATGGCTGCCATTCTGTAAATTTTCAAATATTTCAAATGAAATGAAGTTCATGGCTCCATAAATTTAATATATTTTAATAATTTCATTGATTTTTTGTCTCAGATAAATTGTCGACAGCCAGGATTTTCCGCCATGCGTGCTGCACGCTCTGTTAATGCATCTCTATGCTACAGCCATCATTTTTTATTTTATATTAAGCGTGGGAAAAAGTTCGTGGCGTTTTTTTAATGCCATCTAATGGGAAAAACGCCACGAACTTTTACCTAATATTTCTAAAAAAAATTTATTTGAATGCTGAAATATATAAAACATAATGCCAGAATATTATTTTGATATTTCCTTCCTTTCCTTATGAAAAAAATATATAAATTTTGAATCTTTAAAGTAGAACTTCCCCTTAAGTTAATTTATGATCTATCTTACAGTGCCGATCTCGGCTTTGTGTTGCATCTCGATTTTATATTTAAATTTATTATGTGTTAAAAAAAAAGAAAGAGTGTTGAAAAATAAGAAAAAAATTAATGATTGAGGAAGATGCAAACATATAAAACGATGTAATGTTATAATATAGCTATTATTATTTAAACTATGTAATTTGTAAAAAAAAATCGTATGAATTTTATTTTTTACATTTATAGAATTAATTTTTAGTATTAATTTTGTATAGAAATAGACATAAATATATGAATTTTTACTTCTTTAATCATATAAAGATATTAAGTTTTTATCAATATTAATAAAATACAATTAGTTTCTAAGAAATGAGGAGATATTTCTCTTTAGGAGATCTGCATCAGTATCGACTTTCATCTATTATTTTATATAAAATAATATAACAGAATATAATTTTAATTTTTGATAAATATAAATATATAAATACTTCAACTTTATTTGACAATAATAAAGTTGAGTTCGTTCAAAAAAATGTTTCAGCAAATGACCTATTATAACTGTTTTGAGCAAAACATTCAGTAACACATGAATAGAAAATATTTAGAATATAACTAATAATATAGACAAAAACAAAATATATATAAACATGTCCTCTAATGTTCAATTTTCTAAAAATCCAAGACATAAGTATACATACATTTAGCAAAAAATTGTTTTAAAACTTTTAAGAAATTCTGTAGTTTGACGACCTTATTCAAAACATTAATAGGAATCAATTTTCATGTGTATCGAAATAATAGATTTGTCAATATATCTACCTTTTCTACTTTGTTGTACAGTTTCTGTAAAACATCCTCGCATCGCTGCAGCGTCTCGATCTTCAACCTATTTCGTCAATAATATTCTAATTAATAATCGAATAACTGAAGCAATATTTTTAATAGATCACTTTTTACTAATGAATTCGTACGCTCGGATATATAATTTAACAAGAGAACCAACTGACTCCTTCGAATTTTAATAAGCTTTGAATATATTAAAATGTAGACAAAAATAAGATACATTTTTTTATACATATGCATATACGTTTTTTTACACATTATATTTACTTCTTAACGTACGATATTTATATTTACTCCTCAGCGCATGTTAAGGAGTAAAAATTTCCTTTGAAAAAAAATCGGTTTTTTTTTTAACAATAAATATCGTCGAAATTATAACAGATAAAAAAAATGTTTTAAATAAAAGTTGAATGGTTTCAAGAGTATTTTATAATTAAATATTTTCAAACAATATTAAGATCTTTATTTTAGATATGCGCATATGTGAGAATAT
>Ga0157363_1000313_pt1 | contig 36925 bp, 24 predicted proteins | sample AttsexASBM1_FD_111477 | JGI IMG/M metagenome (GOLD analysis project Ga0157363, IMG submission 111477) | Fungus gardens microbial communities from leaf cutter ant in Ribeirão Preto, State of São Paulo, Brazil - Atta sexdens ASBM1 | ecosystem: Host-associated > Fungi > Mycelium > Unclassified ... | reverse complement strand
CTAATATATTACAATTATTATAAAAATTATAAATAAATCGACATTTTTATATAAAACATTTTTATATAAAACAAATATATATATGTATATATTTGTATATAATTTGTATATAATGTTTTCTAAATTATATCATCACAAAGTTTTCTGACAGTTAAATTGTACCTATATACTTATGTACTTATTATTTTCGATAATTATTTATTTATTATTTATCTATCATATTATTTATCATTTTAGGATTACATAATTATGTATATACTTATAAAATGATAAATTAAATAATGATAAATTAAATATTTAATCTATATGTGATAAGCTAAAACTGAGACATTAAGTTGAAAACGTAACAAATACGTTAATCAAGTTCTCAAATCGTATCATTAATCTCATTATTATTATATATTTATATGGATATTTTGTTATTTGATATTAATATGCATAAACCTTCTCTCTCTTTTTACTATTTTTAAAAGAGATACGTTTTTTGAAACTCGATAAATATGATTTAGGAAACCGATCGCTTAAATCATAAATTTAACTTTTTATACCATAAAAAAGCTTATAATAAATTAATATATTCTTAGCACAAAAGATTAATTATATAATAGTAGATATCTCCTACACCAGTTAATTTCTAATATTTACTTGCGTACAAATTGATATCAAAACTTTTAGGATCAGTCATCATTTTAACTTACATCAAGAAAATTAGCATGATAAGCGAAAGGTTAAATATAAAAACCAACTATGCATACCTAAAGATATCGAATACTTATTTTTGTTTTACGAGTTGCAACTCGACTTATTTAACATGGCAAATTTCAGGTTTTCTCTCAAAATAATCCTCGTGCTTCCACAGAGAGTAGGCCTTACCCATTATTCGCATGCGACAGGTACATCGACCGTCGCATCGTACAAAACGAGACAATATCCCACTCGTTGATAGACCGTTGTTCTGAGAGCACCGAGATGCCCAGAGAGACATAGTAGAAGTGGATACACACAGTCAGATTGTTTCTCATTCTCTGGAGGCGACGCGACGTTGACGCTAATGGCGTATATTTTTGGAATCGCACCTCGACAAGGGATACAGTTAAATCTCTGACGCAATAATATATTTCACTTTACCACTTTTTCTTCTTCCCCTCTATTTTTCAGATTAATTTAGGAATAGACAAGATAGGTGGTTCCGTAAATTATCGTTGACGTGCTCAATTGTAAAGCATACAAAATTAACGAAAATAGGTAAAATTAGCGAATTTTTCCTTAAACAATTGCGAAACTTTTCTAATGTATTTTCTTGTATTTTTTTCATCATTTGCAAAGCACACATAATAAGATTAACTAAGACAGGTTTTCTCTTATTAATAAATTACTCTTAGATAAATTTCAAAAAAGATCTGAAAATAAATTGCGATTAAAATGGAGTTTTTTATGGTTTCACTTATAAAACTCTATTTCCCTAGCGTATGCAAAGCATTGAAACGGGCTTGCTCGAAAAGAAGAGGAAGCAAGTACGTAAGAGGATCATGCCTGCTTATGGCAAAAAGATTTATCGCTAGCACTGTAAACGTAGGGGTGGATTGTAATTTCCACTGTGCGTCATAAATAACCAATCAGACTCGTGATCGTATGCACGATGCTGCACGACGTCAAAAGCAAGATTTGCGTCCCTTCGCTAACGGAAAGGAGGGTGCTGGCGAAGGTGGGTGCTTTCGGCACCCTCGGCGATGCACAGTACCCGCTCCGCGTTCTCTACGGGAGGGCCCATTTTGCGAAGGTCGTGGAAGAGAACTCGACATCCTTCTTTGTTCCTACGCGCTTGTCTCCCCTCAGTACCCTTGGCCTGTCCCGTCTCATTGTACGACTAAATGAGGATTGAGAAAACGGGCAGAGAGATTCACGATACCAAGTCTGCGCACCCCCTTGGTGTCTCGCGTTGAAGGATCCAGTTCGCAAGTTTCTCCCGTTCACCAGGAGGGGAACTTCTTAATGAGCCTTTGCCACTTTCAATCCCGTTGCTTGCCGAGTGTAGAATGATTGAGCGGGATTCTCATCGAGTAGTCTTGCAAAATATCCGGATCATTATGAAGGTACTAGGTAAATTATTACGCTCGGATGTCAGTCAAGATATACAGCGAACGACCGGCAATAAGTTTTCTGACGATGCTGTATTAAATTTAATATGACAATGAACGGGGGTTATACTCGCGAGATAACAATATAATTTTGCTTGCGCAAACTCTTCCTAATGTATCTAAGTATAAAGTTTTTACACGTAATTTCACGCTCGTTTCATACATGCTCAAACACATTTTCATTTCACAAATACTATCGTTCCATAAGAAAAATCAAGTTATAATATAAGTTAATAATTTAGAAATATAACAATGAAAATGAAAATTCGTATTCGCATGTTGAAATAAAAGCTTCTATCTCGAATTAAGAGCTCCCGCTTTGCTTTTATATAGTAGATTATCTGTATTTTTCTTTTATTCACCTTTCTGTTTTCAAGAAGAAAGTTCTATATAATTATATATAATTATCTATATTATAAAATTACATATACTTATATATAATTATTCATAATATTATATGTGATTATATATAATTATATATAAAACTTTTTTTGATCAAAGAATTATTGATTATATATAAATATATAAGGTATCCAGAAAATCGTTTTCGAATTATAGCCACTTTTTGAAAATAAATTTTTTTTTAATAAAAGTATTGAATCTTTCATCCCGCTGGTGTCATCGAATTTCTAATGGCTTACATTTAAGCTCATGCAAACCATAAATATATTTTTATATACAAAAATGTAAAATTTTTTGAATGTCTCAACTTCGTTTTTCTTAGAAATCTGAACATTTTCGAATTCAGATGCAACACGCTAAAGATTATAAGGAATTGAACTTTTTTTTTTTAGACTGCAGCGAAAAAATTAAAACAATTTGTATCTGTATTACATACACATATTTACCATTTCCTTACATATTATTTAAAAGGCTCAAAAAGGATGCTCAAAACAATCCCTTAAACTTTCTCTTATAATCGCTTCAAATATATACATGTTAATCGTCTATGTAATCGGTTTTCACGCAATTAATCAGTGTCGGAAATTCGAATCGTCGCCAGCAACGCGAGAAAATAGCGCTCTTCAGTATAGAACTTACGATCAGTATGGATCAGTATGGGTCGCAGGCGCGTGGCTTTTAAATTTTTAAGAATCAGGTCGCGGTGGCACGTCAAGCGTATCGTTAGACGTCAATGACGACGTGGAGAAGATGGGATAGTGCGAGATGGATATATCGGGATGAGATTATCGATGTAAGAACACTTTTCTTTCCCGTCAAGCTCCCGAGACGCGTGAGCTCCGAACGTGGCCATTAGCAGCACTTCGCTTCGTACATATCGAGTACCTGTCGCTGGCTTCCGAGAATTCAATTTTCACATTTCGGCGAGAGCAATTGGGCGAACGAAGATGGCAGAGGATTTTAAAAAAATCTTTCGTTTTTTCCCCTTTTTCTCTTCTCCTTTTCCCGAAATAATAAACAACGTTTCATCTGCAATATTCATCCTTTTCCCTCATCGATTAATGCTGCTGATGGAAAAGCTGACGCGCAATTTGTAACAATATACGGCTTTAATTCGACAAAACGCTGTCGTCCATCTGCACATCGTCGATCAGGGGATGAAATACGCGCTGTGCGATCACTTGTGAAGCAAGAGTTATTACAACTTCTGTTTGCAAAAATTATTTATATTAGATAAAGACATTACTTTAAATACGCTACTGCGATCTGAATGTTAAGAAATTAATCTTAAAAAACTATAATAAACTGTATTGTACTTGTAACTGTAATTTGGAAAATTTGGAGGGATTATTAATATTTCAGATTGATTGCGTTGAAAATCCGACAACCATATCGGCACGCAATTATCATTTCTGAAATTAATTCATTTATATAAATATATATAATAGTTCAACATCTTAATATTCAGACGTGGCGCTTCGTATTTAAAGTAATGTATTTAACATAAATGATCTTGTTTCCAATTTTATCGTTTAAAGACATTATTTATAGATTATTCTTACAAATAATGTATATTTTCATCCAAAAAAAATATTAAATAAACCAGACTTGCAGCCGAGTTGCACATTTCAACCGATTTTGTCTATCGTCCCCACTCTTTTTGATGATTCAAGGATGATATTAGCCGATATCTCACACAAGGCACTGGCACTATAGAACTTTAAAACATATTGCCTCACATTCACTGTTTACAAATTTTTATTGTAATTATAATTATTATTATTATTATGATGTTCGAAACTCAACTATATTGTGTTAAAAATGATTTTTTTATATTTTTTTCAGTATGCAGACTACATTAACATACGTGTTCTATTTTAAAGTGTTATTTTTGAGTTTCTAACATAATAATAATAATAAAAATTTATAAACAATGAATGTGACGCAATATGTTTCAAAGTCCTACAGCCTTATAGTGCTCTCTATGAATTACTAACATCATCCTTGAATACGAGCGTTTTATGTCTCTGCGCGTGGTCTAAATGCATGCTATGAAACAAAAAGAGCGGGGATGACGATAGGCAAAATTGATCGAAATGTGCAACTCGACTACAGACCTCTAAAATAAACAATAAATCATTTAATGGTTACAATCATGATTTGAGAAGACATGGGCAGGAATAGTTCATAGTCCGTCGTTAATCTCAAGATAATCTCAAGTCTTAAGATGCTACGGCTTTCTGATTGGTTCATAACATCTGAAGTAGTGGTTCAAGACCATCTTGTGAATCTTGAACAACATTTATGGATTCCAAGATATAATAGTGCGCATAATGGCCGTTGAATAATAAGCCAGCCAATTAATTTCCAACCGGGATGTGTAATATACAAAATATATATTACCTATTTTTTATGTGATCAATAGATATTTTTCTGATAGATAAAGAGAACATTTTGGAGATAAGTGGATAAATCAAGTTTGGAAAATAGTTCTTTGGGCCCTTATACATCAATAAAAAAATCTTGTGATATGTACCATTTGATCAAAAAAATTATTATTAAAATAATTATTATTTAAATATGATAAATAATCCAGAATTAATACTCATATCTTATTAATTCCAGAAGAATTCCAAAGATTATGAATTAAATGATTTGTTGCTTTACGTACAATTTTTAGATAACGAACGTTCGCTTAAAATACGTACAATGCGTCCGGAATACGTGCGTTGTTGTACATACATAAATGTAAAAACACATCTTTGTGTTCAGCGCAATTCACCGTTTGAAAAGTATGGAAACGTTGTTGTGCAGATGACAGGAAATGTCGCATTGCGAAAAAACGCATAGACGAAACGCGTTGTTCCCACGCGAACCGCACATATATCATTTAGAATTTTAGAATATCTTTGTTATTTGAAAACAACATACGAAAATCATATCGCTCGCTATGCGTATTTCGACAGAAATTTTACTGAGACGTTTTACAAGTATCATAAAACTGTTAGATTTACGAAAAAGAGAGAGAGAGAGAGAGAGAGAGAGAGAGAGAACGATCGAAAAAGTTAATAAAAAGAAAAAAAGAAAAAAATAAGCCACTTCCGGTTTGTCATCGAATGTATATACAAACATATACGGCGAAATGCGTCGGAACGTTGCGCAACTTTTGTTTCTCAATAAATATTTAATGTCGCCGTAAAGTCTATAAATGGCATTGTGAATTGCGCGGTAAATAATATCATACTCGTGATGCTTCACGTTATAAATCGTCCACGAATCTTCATGAAAATATATTATAATATTTTCCGATGTCGGTCGTTGCCCCGAAAAGTTCTCAAATTAGATCGGGAGATTAAATTAATCAATGGCTATCAGTAGAATCAAGATTTTAAACGTTTTGCTCAAAACCGAGAGTGTTAATTTAGAATGCATCAATCATTTAACTATATAAGTATCTTCTTAGTGTGAAACTCCGCGAATCAGATAGATGTGAAAGAGAGAGAGAGAGAGAGAGAGAGAGAGAGAGAGAGAGAAACATGTAGTATATTATATTACACAATAGTAAAAATTTTGAATTTGTGTTAAAACTAATCCTTATTAAAACTTTTTCATTGAATTTTTAACATATCCGCGATTAATCACATTAATAACGTAATTGTGTTATTTAACAACATATTTGATTGTGTTATTTTGATTCATTATTTGATTATTTTAATTTTGTATTAAATTGATTCAATATTTCTTAGTATTACAATAAAACAATATGAGTGAATAAATAAATAACATAAAAATAATGTATTTTAAAATGTAAATTCTAATTGTAAGATAAATGAGTGAAATACTGTTAATTTAATTATGTTAATTTAACATATTACAAATGTTAATTTTACTGAAAAGAATATACTTACATCCAAGCCCCAGGATTCTTTTATTTCTCAGGATTTATTAGACTTGGAGGATTTTTTATTAGAGCATGAGAGAATGCAACATCTTTTTGTGTGACACCTGTAATGTCTGGAGACGTGTGTCACAAATTGAACACATCTGCGTGAGTCTCTAATATGGGTCAACAGATCATATGATCATTTTTACTATTGAGAATGTGCATTCGTCAGTCTTTTAGATTTAGATCAAGAATCCCTTTTAACTTGGGAAACAAACCTGTGCGATATTATGGGAAGGATCAAAAAAACACGAAAGCATTTAAATGAAGTTAACAAGTTTCATTTAAAGTAACTCTAATTTATTACAAAATTATATCAGTTTTTGTTAATACATTTATATAATATCATGTTGATTATATTACTACACATATAATTATAAAAAAAAAGCCAAAAATCGAGCAAAATTAAGACGTTCACAGTTTTAATTTTATTATAAGAATTATAAGACGTAACAGGAATTCATATTTATGCCATTACGGTGAATAAATTGACTTGAATTACTATTCAAATATTTATAATTACTATTCATTATAATTACTATTAAAATATTTAAAAAGGATAAATTGGTTACAAATACATGAAAAAAAAAGATGACAGTATTTACACAATTATTAGTGGGAATCGAATAAGAAAACTCACTGAATCGGTTCGTAAGTTACGTGCTGGATTAAAAAGGAATATTATATATTGAATCATCGAGTTATAAAAAACTATACTGCAATGATGGATTGCTTCTGAGGGCTTCCTAAAATTCATAAACCAAACTAGACTCTAAGAGCTAATTTCTTCAATTGTTAGTCTTCTTTATGTACTACTTTTTTGCATAACATTATATTGTATCTACAGTGCTTGTTGAATAATATTGAAACTATTAAGAATTTGATCATTTTAATTATTCTCTCTTTATCCTAAACTTAAGTTTTCTTCTAAAATTAATATCCCATCGCGTATAACACTGTATGGCATAGAGTCCGATTCGTAATTCGAGGATCACAAAATGGTCTTTTAGGGTTACTTTGCTACCGATGGTACAATGTCATGAAAACCTCAAATTTATTATTTTACCCATTCAACATTATTTTCTCAAAATTGTGACATGACAGCCAAATTTGAACAACAAATTCGTGTTCAGCAGGCAAAAATATATCGGAAATGACTATTCATTACAAAATAGTGTTGTACTGTAGTCATTTAATTCTTCCATTAAATCCTAGATTTTTCAAATTTACAATTATTGTATCATAAGAATTAAAGCTAAGATTCAATTTTTATCGACATATTTGTTATTAATACTACAAAATTAATAAGAATTAATTGTGTTTGCAGAATATAATTTTAATGTTGACCATGTAATTTCGTTGACAATGTAATTTCGAAGCTGATTAACGTACGCATTTTTTGCGTCGGGAATTGAGAAGCATCATAGATGCTCCGCAAAGAGAAGTCGACAGAACCGCGGATTCGGTAGCGGGGTCGAGCGGGTGGATTTTCACGGCAGTCGTGGCGCGATGGTTGGATGTGCCAGTGCATCGAGAGGGATCAATGAACAAGTTCAATAACCTTAAATCCACTTGACGGCGGGACTACCCATCGGGTACGATTGACTGCAACGCTTCGTCAACCAAAATAGATATTCATTTTCCAAGAGTGCTATTTTCCCAGTCTCAGACACAAATCCAATATCGTTAATTTAAGTGTTCTCTTCCTCCCCGCCTCTACCTCCTTGTTAAGGTCAAAGACCCTATATTGGCGTATGCATGCAATTTCTCGCGTGCATCTCGGCAAACATAATTACGAGATCTCTCAACGGTCTCGTTTGTTACTACTTCCATCCTTATCGATTTGTTAATCTGCTGCCACGTTATAATCCCACTGCGATCCTATTCGCGACAATCATCGAAGATCATCATGACTGAAGTAACCTAAATCGATCAGAACCTTAGCGGGCACGCGAATGAATTGTATGTCAATTGATATATGCGAATTATGTCGCATGTTTTCTAGAACTAGTTCAAGTATCCTTCTCCGCATCGGGGCTATAAAAACTATGTTAATATAGAAATAGTCATCTGTACAGTAAAAAACATTGTGTATTTATGTTGGAAACGATCCACTCACGTTCTTGATAATATTTTTTTATATTGAATTTTGTAACATATTCGAGTGTTAATTTAACATAATGCGATTACGTTATTTAAATATTTGTGCTAAATTGGATATTCAATATTTCTTAGTGTCAAAATGAGATAGTTTTAAGTATAAATACAGTTAAATATAAATACAGTATAAAACATAAGTGTAAGTGAAAGTACTAAGTGAACAAGTTAACATAAAAGTGAACAAGTAACATAAAAGCAATGTGTTTTAAAACGTAAATTCTAAAATAAATTAATGAATTATACATGTTAATTTAACATAAATGTTAATTAAAAAATGTTAACTAAAAAAATACTTCCACAGTTTGTTTACAAATTATGTCAACATTATCTTTCTTGTGATTTTTTTCTTTATACAATAATTGTGTTGTTTTTTAACATATTTATCATATGTTAAATGAACACAAAAATTTGAGTGAACTGTTTAAAACATGTGAAATGTGTTATATTCGACACAAATTTTCCAACAGTGTGGAATCATTTTTACATTCCCTAATAACGAGAAAATGAAGCTGTATTAAAATTTTTTCTTTATTGACTGAGAATTCATAACTATTTTTTTATTACTTCTAACCTTTCTTAAAATATCTACTCTCTAAATCTGAATCAGTAGATAATCAATTATGCCACTGATAATCAATGAATTAAACGATATCTAACCTAGCTAATTTTTATTATGTGATTTAACTAATCTTGTTTTAATGCTTAAATTCAATGAATATGATATTGGAAGATTGAAATTAACGTGCAAAAATCGATATTTTAGTTATATAATCCTGAAACATTCTTCCTTTTTTAGTTGAACTAATTATCAGTATAAAGTATGCCACTGGATAATTAGTGACTATTCACTGATTCAGATTTAGAGAGTAGTAAATCTGTATACATAATGATCTAAAATATCTTCTTCTCTTTCTTAATTTTTTTTTAGACCTCTGTGTTACATCTCTCTCATATGTTTGTAATGTGCATGCTGATTATTATTTAATTGCCACGAGTATATACAATCTACAATTTAATGCCGGTTCTGAATGACGGATTTTTCGAGAAATATTTCTGTAGTCAAGGATATTCTCAGGAGGTTGTCGGCGGTTTTCCGAGGAGACATGAACGTAAATATTTTGGTTTCTACTAGGATCGAACCCGAGACCTGGCATGATAGACCAGCGCGCTGTCTGTCATGCCACGCTCGCGCTCAATTTCAAATCTAATGGATTATAAAACAATCAATAATGTACAATGCGTAATTAATGTAATAGTGATTTTTAATTGGGAGGCTGAAGTAATATTTTTTGCAATAAATTATCTATAGGTTTTTAAAATGCTTATTAGTTTCATTATTAAAATAGACGATCAATTTAATTTAAGACATTAATTTCAACTTCAGTTCGCGATTGCGTTTCAAATCCAACAGACCTTATCAACGCATAGTTCATAAAACTGAAATATGTTTACAAAAAAAATTTACGTTTAGTATTATTAAGCACTAAGATCTGATTTGATCGAAAATAGAATTATTTCTATTAATAGTTTCAATTGAAATATAAAAATTAACTGCATAAAAATCTAGATTTCTAATTTCTAATTTAAGGATGTATTTCCAAATTAATGAAAAAAAAATTATGAAAAAATTACAGATTTATTCTTTAATATTCTTCATTACTCGCGTAGAGTTTGTAGGTTCTCTTCGCCTTATAAATTCGCCAAATGTACGAATGCTATTTATGCACTTTATTGTATTTAGTCCAAATTGTTTCATAATTTTAAAAAAATTTAACATTTATTTTTATTTAAATAATGTATAGTATCTATCAATCTTTATCAATCTTTATTTAATGGTAAATCATTAAAGAGATTAATAAAAATTGAAGTATAATATATAATATTTGGGTGTCAGAGAAACATCTCCCGTGAGTAATTATTTTAATTTTAAAAAATTACATAATAATGTAGGGTTGACAATCATGAAAGTCAATATAAGACACACCTGATAATGCGTACAACTCACTCTTATTAAGGAGATCTTATAGAAACGTTTAGTCGTAGTATAAATGGAATTTACACACAGATGATTTACATGTCATTGATACGTCACTACATATTACATCAATATCTCACGTATACGTATACATAAATTTTCGTATAACAATAATAATTTTAATTAAATGTCTAAAACTTGATTGCACCAAATTACTTTGATTTTAAACTTAAAACTTACTCTCTCTCTGTTTCTCTCACGGCTTTAAAAAAAGAGAAAGAGAGTTTTAAGTTTCGCTTAAAGTCAAAGTCACGTTGGTGCAAATCGGATCTAAGTTCAATTCTATAAAAATTCTAACGTGTTTCTTCGTGCAAACTACTCTAATCTGTGAACTACTATTTCATAAATACAGATTGCACAGTTTTCATATAAAACAAATATTGTTACATGACAGCTCTAAAGCGCCATATTGGACCAAAGAATGATAAGCAAGATCTCAATTTCGAAATTTTTTGTCATTTTCGACATAAATTCCACTTCACAGACATGTATTAATGCGTATTTTAATCCGGAAAAGGATTTTCGAATCTGTAAAGGAGAAAAAAAGTAATTGTTATACAAAAATTATATGGTTTAGTCGGTAATACAGACGGCTTTAAGAAGCCCGTCAAATAAGCCGATGTCTTATCGGACGAACAGCTTCTTGAGCTACAACGTGCAGTGAAAATATGTCTTCAAGACACGGCGAAACTTTACACCGACAGCTGATATCGCTTTTCTTAGCTCATACTTAAAAGGTGCGTTCGGAGAGATGCTATTAGTGCTATTTGTGTCATTCTATCCTTGTTTTATGTCTAATAAATAATGAAGGTAGAATGACAGAAGTAGCGCTAATAGCGTTTCCCCGAATGCATATGAAATATGACGTTATGTATGTACGAAATGTGATTTACATGAGAATATCCCCGTTTAATGTAATAACAAATATGGCGCGCCCTAAAACGAACGAGCATAATAACAAACGTTTTTCAACATAATTGTATTTATGCCCCGTAATCTTTTTCTTTATCAAACTAATAATTTTATTGTATCGCTAACAAGTGCCAATGTACGACTAGAAGTAAGCGAGAGACTTTTGTATTAGTAATTTTTTTTAATAAAATTTTTTTAATAAAATTTACAAAATATACATTATGTATATATATTAAGTTACATTATTGTATATAAAAACTTTCTTTTTCTTTATTTTGTTTTGTCAATATTTTTAATGCTGAACCGTAATGTCACATTTGATTTCAAAGTAAGTCATTTTAAAAGTGAGATTTAACTCTAATGTAAATTAATCCCAAAATCTATTTCATTACATTAAAGATTACTGTGAAATAATTAATAATTTTCGCATATAGAAGAGTGAATCAATATCTGATTAATAAACACAACGTATAATGAATACTACTAATACTACTAATCCGTGATTGTGTATAATTTTTGCCTGTCTAAAATATTCTTCCAAATAAATGGACTCACCTTGTGCGAATTCAGAATCCAAACGTTCCAACTTATAGCACCAAATCGATCGATCATAGATTGCACGTGAAAATTCTAAAATCGATTTACACTTTAATAAAGCCAATTTACCGATTCCACACGCGCGAGATCACAAATGTGATTCCACAAACGCGAACAAAACTCGAACGATCGACGAGTCGATTCCTTCTTTTTTTACTAGGATTGTCCTCGCAGGAACGAAATCATGCAGACTAATCAAAATTTCGGCATGATCACGGCGAGCATCACTCGCGAACTGAATATTCTTACGGGGGTGGAAGCGTCAAGTAGTAGTGAACCACGGATGCTGGAGAGGGTAAATGGGGCAAGAGGGGTCGAGAGAACTCTACGACGAAGTGGGTGCGAAGGGTGGTTGGTGATGCTGCGAGGGGTTGGACGATGCTATTGTCGCGCGCAAAGATCGCTGAATTAGTCGAATGGTTAAGCTTCACGAATTTCTGATAAATTTTATTTTTTTTTTAATTTTTCAAATAGTCGAAACATTTTTTGTAGCTAAAAATCACTTATGTTATATATAAATCATAACAGAGTTCTTTAAAGTTGATATATTTTCAAAATATATTTTCAAAAATCTAAAAATTTTTATATTTTAGAGCTGTTAAATCTTATTCTATATCTAATCAAAATTAAACTTTCTTTATAATAAAAATATTTTAATTTTAAAATATTTTTATTAAGAAGATATTTAAAATTATAAATATGAAAGACAAAAAATTGCTGTTTAATTCATTAACGTCTAGATAAATGCATTTTTTAATTAATTTTCAACAGCCTTATTTGTTATTTTAATGCTCTTGAAAAAATTCAAACGTTTCTGATATAAATTTGCTCTTTTTGCCATCAGAATTTGTCAAAAATGAAATAAAAAAAAAGTTATAGCTGATTTTTTGGAAAAATTGTGATGTTTTTATTCTATTTTTTTTAAATCGATATTTTTACATCGAAACAACATTAGAATAATCTTGAAAAGTCAAAATATTGCGTCCATAAATCTTAAATTTGAAAACGTATACACATATATATATATATATATATATATACTTATTTCAAAATTCATGATAGTTAGTATAAAATTAATAGCTGATAAATTTTCAGCTTTTATAAAATGTTTTTGTGACACTACTTTTTTTTATGTCTTTAAAATAATACCGGCACTAGAAGTTTTAACTTGACTTGCTGACTCTAGCATTTTGATTGTTATCTTAAATACAATCAAATTTGAAAAAACTAGCTTTTATAAAATAGTCATGACTTTTTCACGCACTCTCCCGGATTATCAATTATAGAGCATACTTTCCTCCTCGACTATTCAATCGTCATCCTTCACTAAAGCGGTAAATTTCGGAGTCTCTAAGAATTTGCAATGTGATCGTAAGCGCGACCATTAACATAACTCGATTGTAGATTGTAGATTGTAGACAGAAAGCTGCTTCTACAGACTATTTTCCACAGTGCATGCGCAATTTTTCTTGATTCGTTAATGTCAGTATAGCTATAAAAAATCGTGTACTAAAATTACTTCTCGACTGCGAATCGATCTCCACAAATTTTCGAAAAGAAGATGGACGCACATGTTTCGCTTCGATAAAATCGTCTCTTAAATATTGACGAGAGGCGAATTAAACCTTCTTAATATGATCAGAGAGGAATCAATCGTACACAAAATAATCATGGCAATTATATTCAGATCTGCCATAATACTTTGCTAACGTTTCTGACCAGTCGAACGTGACGTTTCGTTAAACCAGGAATATTTCATAAGACGATGCGTACCAGGAATTATTCAATATCCGGGAAATCCTTTGAAGTTCTTCGAACTGTTGGCTGCCTTCTTTAAAAGCTTCTCTCGTTTCTTCCTCTCCGTCTATCACATTCCGTTCTTCTCTACTTCTCTTTCTATTTCGCGGGGTATATACCTCGATGATCTCGTCACCAAGAAAAAGATATTACGCCAAGCGTCTAGAAACGCGAATATTTCACAGAAGAAACCGTCTCGATTATGGAATAATTTAAAAAACGAGTACATCGCAGGTAATAGCATCTATTTGCATTTAGAGATAAAACTTCGCCACATAAATCCGAAAAAAGATAACGTTAGATATTTCTAAAGTTTTTGGCTGACGATTGAGACGACTTAAAACATCATAGAGCAAAAATTCGATAAAATAAAATTTTAATGGAATTTTAGTTATGTATATTATATAAATCTTTAAAAATATTTTGTTACAATTATCACGTTCCGAAAATTTAATGTGTGCGTTTTGGATCAAAATATTTGAGTAATGGAAAAAAAAATATTTGAGTAATGTGGAATCAGAAAAGCATTTCGAAGGATGTGCAGTAGTCAGTAAAATAGTGGAAATTTAGCCAAACAAACGCTAGCGGCGGTGTGAAAAACAAGCAGCTAGCGAAATGTCATTTATTCAAACGTCAATAGCAGTTAAAGAAAATCAGTTTTATTTTATTATATATATTCTACACTATATATTTATTTTATTAATCATTTTTATATTACGATTTTCCTGTGTTAGCGTAGATAATTTCAGTATAGCCAACATAATCTTAAAATGCCATGCATGATGCTACTGATTGGTCGAAATTCGCCCATCTATATCCCATCGTGCGCAATGCTTCACCTCTCTAATTCTACACAAAGTGCTTTCCATTTAATGATACAAGTCGACACAAGCGTCATTCTATCTTTATTATTTACTAAATGTAAAGAAAGATGGAATGATACTTGTGCCGATTTGTGTCACTAAATAAAAAGCACCCACAATGGAGTAGACAACTTCTATATACATATGTATATTCTATATAGAGAAGTCTATGACAATAAGCTTGATTTATGCTGAAGTTACAACATCGATGTTGTGAAACTAGCTAATCATAGTCTTCAGAAGAATAGTTATGATTGCCTAGTTTCATAATCGATCGAAATTATAACATCGATGTTATAACTTCAGCGTAAATCGGACCGTAATGTAGTCTATATTTGAAATATATGTATATGATTGGAGTGAATGTGTCTCTTTTTGTAGTGCAAAATTAAATCAAATACATCAAAATATACATGTGTCATGTATGTATATTACATACTTTCAAATGCGAATTTATAAAACACCGTTATATTTGTACATTAGTACATGCAACAGAAACCAATAAGAAATTCAATCTCAAATACCATTTGATGCATATAAGCCGTATTGGTACAAGTAGATATTAAACCGACGCTGTAATTGTATCGTATGCAACCTTTTCTTGAAGATGAACCAATTGCATCCACTTCCGCAGATGCTCAAGCATCGAATGATAAACAAATACGAGAGAAGTAAGTGAATCATATGAATCTCAACATAATATAAATGAATAATTCTAAATCTTAATATTTTTATACTTAATATAATTAATATCTAAATAGCAGTACTATCATATTTCTTTTATTAATCATTAAGAAAACAAAACCATTTCCATTTAGCTGAGCAATCGCGAAACATATTGATACTGTAATGTTCTAAATTATAGAATCTTTAAATATATAATTACGCATTCTATAGATCGATGCAAACAGAGGAAGAGAACGAAGATGAAGAATATGATGACAATACTTGCTGTCACCGCGCAACTTTCTGCAGCCCGATGTTACGAGAGATTCTTGTGACAGATGTAATCTTCACATGTTTCGAACTACAGCTAACGTGGGCAGATCTCTTCTGGTTCGCGACTGTGAGCGGCTTGATCCTCCTGACCTGGGCCATTTTGTACTTCTTGCTGGGTGACATGGTACTTCCAGGCGGCAGTATATTTGGCCTTTTCATCCTTGTCATTTTTTCTTATGCGCTCGGTTGGACTCTTGCTTACATTCCTCGTCTGAATCTTCCGCCCATTTTTGGCATGCTTCTTGCTGGTATAATAATACGTAATACCGATATCTACAATATATATGATGTGATCGGGCCGGACACGACCTCCAAGATCAGGATCTTCTGCTTGACCTTCATCATGGTACGTGCCGGTCTGCAGCTGACAACAACCGCTCTGAGGGCGCATCCGATATTTGTGATGATTCTATCGCTTGTCCCGTGCACTATCGAGATGTTGGCTGTCACTGTCTTATGCAAATATTTTCTTGAATTCCCATGGAATTGGTCTTTCATGACGGGGTGAGTTAACACTACGTCTACTTTCAATTCATCAAGATACTTATGAAAATCTATGATTAATGGAAATTCTTGTTTATCAAATAATTGAATTCTAATTTAATATAAAAATTAAAAATTCAATAGAAATTATATTCTCTATTCAAAAATCCAAAAATTCAAATATTTTTAATTTTGATACCAACCATATTTATTTTACCAGAGATCCAAAAACGGCCTTATTGACTTTCCTCCTTTCTCAATATTGTGATGTGATAAACTAATTTGGTAAATGTTTTTAACGTTCAAAATCTATGAAAAACTTTATTCTTGTATATATTATATTGAATAGTATTATATTTGTTAATGTAATAGTCACTAATACAAAATACTTTATTAAACACAATTGGATAAAGAATAATTTCATAAAGTCATAAACACAAAGAACGATTTTGGAATCTAAAGATACAGATCTGAAATTATGTTGGACTAATTACATTAATTATATTAATTACATTAATTATTCAAGCTAGAGTTGTCAAAATGTCAAAACTTTTTGCAAGATTATTATCATAATCATACTTGAGATTCTTACTTAATTATTTTGATAGTAGTAGCAGCATAATTATTTTCAGATCTATATTTAGCTAAATTTTTAGATATCTCGTAAACATTTTTTAAATATTTCGTAGATTTTAAATATTTTTTAGATATTTCGTCAAAAGCATTCTTTCCTTGCAGAATATTGATAATGATATGTGTTGTATTTTAAAAAATTTAGGATAATAATCTAGATTAACAATTGTAAGATTATTATATTATTAGAAAAATACAAAAACAATTTATGTAATAATAAATTCTTTTCAAGATCGATTCTGGCCTGCATGTCTCCTGTAATAACGATCAGCTGTATGCTCACTTTAGCTGAACAGGGTTATGGAGAAGATAAAGGACTCCTCAGTTTGTTGTGTACTGCAGCGTCCATTGACAGTGTTCACATTGTGGCTTTGTTTTCTATCTGGTTCTCTTTCGTTTTTAGCAACGGTATACAGAAATCGTAAGAAAAACGTAATAATACATTGACAAATTTGACGTAATTTTTTATCGTAAAATTAAAACATTATTATTATAAAAAATTTATGTGTGTGCGTGAGTGAAATATTGATGGAGTAATGTATATATATATATATAGTTATACGTCAATGACACGTAAATCGTCTATGTAAGTCTTACTTACCTGCAACTAATCGTCTTTAGGATCCCCTTAAGCCCAGATTTACAATAGATATTTTAAGTCTTAAGCCATAAGAAATGGACGAATCATAGTCAATTATTCTCTTTGCATTTAACTGTAATTGGTCAATTTCTCATGGCTCAAGGATTAAAACACCTATTGTAGATCTGGACTAAAGCATACAGTTGGGAGGACTATTCAGTGAGAAATGAAATCGAAGTTAAATCAACGTCAATTTAATTATTTCGACATCAAATCGATATCGATTCAATTGTCATGTCGATTCATTATCATTTCTCACTGGGCAATGATTACTATTACAATTCATATTAGTAGTAACGATCAACAAAAGAACGTAATCAATTATGAATAGTAATCATTAGTTTCTCCAATCATTATTATTGGCTAATAGTATTAAGTTGCAATAGTAACCAATGGTCTCTCGAATCATATTCTTCAAGCGTCAATAGTTATGCGAAGTCTACAATAGAAGTCGTAGCGGTCATAGAATCTTAAGTTAGAAAATTAACCAATCACAGTCGAATATGAGAAGAATAATCAATTTTGATTGGTCAATTATGATTGGTCAATTTTCTACGAATTAAAATCCTACGACTTCTATTATTTACGAAGAAGATAAAAGACTCATCAGCTTGTTGTGTACAACGTCTTTGACGATGTCCACATTGTGACTTTGTTTTCTATTTACTTCTCTTTCGTTTTTAGCATATGATATTGTAAATCCTGCATTACCATTGAGAATCCAATCACTGTTTGATGGCTCAATAGTTATACTATTCACCATTCAACAGTTATGATTGAATGTTAATAGTTAATTAATTCCTAATCATTTTTTTTAAGAATAATCGAATAATACAAAAAATTTTGCACACGAAAAAGAAATATTTAAAATTTTCAACAATAGAAAATATTAATAAGAATTTTGATAAAAATTGATTAGTTGTTTTTCTGTATTAATTTACATTCAAATTATAATTTCAATAAAAGAGAAGTAAAAATCGCTATCAAAGATACATCTTTAATAAATTTATGACATTTACACCATGAATTACGGTATCAATGTAATAAATGTTTCATATCTTCCACGATTAACACATTAACGATTTGTGACTTCGAGCAAGCTGGTGACGAGCTATACAAAAAAGTCTAAACGTACAAAGAGCTTTCCATAAAGTGAGCCATACATCTTCCTAGATGATGAAAGAACAGAGTGGTGGTCCTATATCCCCGGCGGGATTCGAGATTTTCTTCTGGGACTTATAGTAGGAATTATCTTGGGCTTTGCCCTGGTCTTTTTCCCTCATCGCAATCACGTAGGTACCTTATTCATTTTCTCGCGTCCAAGAGCTTACAAAATTCAAGTCACGTATTGCGAGGGCACGTTCGTGTAATCTAAAATAAGAGCAGACTTATTAACGCTTATTTTTACGATATTTATTAAAATATTACTTACGTTGCGGTGCGCGAATAAAATTTACGGAAATGAAAAGAACTTATCATTTTTTTATTTGATTATATGTATAATAAATATAGTATTCTACATATGTATAATAAATACATTATTTTCTACATACGTAATTCTTAACTGTCACATAATTTATTCATTACATCACAGAAAAAAAATTAATTGGATGGTACAACAAACCTATAATTTACTACGCGAATTCAACAATGGAACTAAGAATTTGATGGTTTAACAAATTGTTAATGTTATTCAGTTGTCAACTTTACTATTTTAACATAGAAAATTGACTGTCTGTATATTTGCGATTGTAGATTTGCTGAATCAGTGAAGTTTTCAACTGTGTTTTTTTCTGTAATCTTAAAACATACCTCTTTTTTATGTTGGATTTGGATAGAAATACTCAACGTGGTATCGCATTGCTGGTTTAACTGTAGCATCTTTAATGTGTACCACAGCAGCCTCAAAATTGACGATCACAGGTGGAGGATATCTCGCTACTCTTATATTATCATTCATAGCCATCCGTGGTTGGCGAATCTTAACGATTTCGTTTGATGTAGGTAATAGTAGAGTATGCAAAGAAACGGTTTTGTTAAAATATCTAAAAATTTAGCTAGATAGAGATTTGAAAACACAATTTTGTTTAGATTATCAAAATAATTATATAGAAGAAAGTTCAAACTGATTGCTACAATTTTATTAAAACTTTTCGCGGCATTGACGTCAACGTTCAAGTTCTTAACAAAACCGTTCTTTCCGTACAATGCGTGAAAATTTTTCTCGGAATTGTCTTATCACTATTAATACGTTCCGCCACATTAGTCATTATGACCATTTATATACTGCACTTTTCGTTCAAATTGGTATTCTGTATAAAAAGAAACAATCATAAAATACATTCTAATATTACATATTATACGTAATTATGTGATGCGATATTAACAATAAATCATCGATGATTCATGCGAAATGCGGTCATCTTTCGATCATCTTTCGATTTAAAACATCGTATATTATTTCTGTAATAGTTAATTAAAACAGATGTTAATCTTTAATTTCTTATTTTATATAAAAATGATTTATTAAAGAAAAATGTTAACAAGATAGACACAAAGAAGAAATTCAGCTTTAAAAGTTGCAATATTTTGTAAGGACTATCCTAACAAACAGTATCTCTGTTTATTCTATTTATGTTTTAATATAAAATATTGTCATTATCGTTTATTATGAAATATTTATCAATTAACTTATCTATCTATTTATCTATTAATAAATATTTTTATGTAAAGTGTTTTAAATTAAATTTTAGTAAATTTTTTTTTATTTCCTACATTACATTTTATACTGTAGGTCTTCTTGTTTATAATATTTTTTGTAGTTTCTTAAGCATTATGAAATATATTTTATTGGATTATGAAACACAAATATACCAATCATATCGCATAGGCCACGATGTAAACAACAAATCATGTAAAATTGATCCAACACGGAACGAATTAATACGTGTCTTCCCAATCAGAAATGATAATCGAATCGATGTCGATTCAACGTCGAAAGCATCAAATCGACGTTGATTTCATTCGATGTCGATTTCATTATCATTTTTGATTGGGTTTGTTCATCTGCTAAAAATTAAAATTCGATATAAAAAAATTAATTTTAATTATTCTCTTTATGTTGCAGACAACACCTTTTCACAGAACATTTTATTTTTTATGGCATTTCGTACAACCGATTTTAGGAGGTGTGATTGGTGCCGATATTGATTTTAGAAACTGGCCTAAATCCAGATTCGGACTTTACTTCATTTGTGTACTCATGGGAATATCTGTAAGTTACATATGTCGAACGAGATGAAAAGTGAATATTAGTTTACGATTCAGGGAAAAAATGGAGTAGCAACATATAAATTTTACATTTTAAATTAATGTACAATATTAATTTTATTCTTAAAATTAATGTACAATTGATTAAACTTTTTTATAGTTAATACTGTAAAATGTTTTATTCAACTATTTACATTAATTTTATACATAATATCATATAAAACTTATACACCTGGTAACACCAAAAGCCTGCAATCGGATATCTCAAAAACAAATGCAATTTCGAATAATAGGTTTAGACAAAAGTTGAAAAGTCTACAATTCTACAATAGTTGTAAGCGTAGTTGTAAGTTATTGTGGTTGTAAGAATTGACCAATCACAGTCAAATATTCTCCTCGACATTCGACTTGATTGATCAATTTTTATAACTACAACCACTTACAATTATGCTTACGACTATTGTAGAATAGACTTAAGGCTTAAAATTGAAGGCGTGAAATTGATTCTCTTAAAATTAATTAGTTTATATGTTTATATATATATAAAAAACTCTCTCTCTCTCTCTCTCTCTCTCTCTCTCTCTCTGTCTCTCTTAAATTAGAGCGGGGACAAATGCAAAAAGATTTTGGATTTTTTAAGGGATAATATTACTCTAGGGCATAAAAACAGCAATAAATCCAAAATTTTTTTTAGAAAAAAAAAAATTCAATATAAAATCAAATTAAAGCACTGGTTAGTGCATATATTAAAGTCCACAAAAAATTTTTTTTTGTATTTTTTGCATCTAAATGGCGGCAACCAATGACAGAATCTAGTACGTTTTTTTTTGGAGATGGTCCGGGGTTTTACATCTAGCATTCACAAATTTTGACCTAAAGCAAAAAAAAATTTTTTTTTAATGTACATTAAAATACCTAAAGAAGTACATAGGGGTTTGTGAAAATATTAAAAATATTTTCAAAAATGGCAGGTATTTGAAATCACACTTGCATTTTTTTTAATTTTATGAAAAACTGTTTATAAAATAAAAATCCTGTTTATAAAAATGTTTTATCGAAAAATCTCTATGTACTTCTCTGCGGAATGTGTCTAAGAAGTTGCAATTAAAATTTGAACCCATTCGGATAAAATTATTATTCAAGTTATTTGTCGAGCTAATTTGAAAAATTGTTTTGAGAAAAACTAGTAATGCCTCCATTTTAGATGTAAAAAAATTTTTTTATGGACTTTAATATATGTACTAATCAGTGTTTTAATTTGATTTTATGTTAAATTATTTTTTAAACTAAAAAAAATGTTTGAATTTATTGCTGTTTTTATGCCCACTAGGGTGATCATACCCTTTAATATTGGGGAGGGAGGGGAGGGGATTAACTTCACATAGTTGAGTGCAAGTAAAAAATTAGAATGTAACTATGTTTTATTTGATTTTAGTTCAAAATAAAACTTGAAAGTTAATTTTTTCGTAATAATAATGTTTTTTTATCAAATTATCTATCTCATAAATAAATATATTTAACAATGCAAAAAATTTCATACAATTTTCTAAGTTTAGGTGCGCAGTACTACTACCTTTTTAACAACGATTCGAATGCCTTTTACATGGAAAGAACGACTCTTCATCGCCATAGCCTGGGTACCAAAAGGAACTGTGCAGGTAAAAAGAGTTTTTTTTTCCATTTCCATGTGAAATAACGGTTTTGTTGAAGTAAAAATTAAGCCAGATACAAATCCATGAAAATAAATATATTGAGCCATCAATATAATTATTATACAGAATGCTCGAACAAGATGATAATGCTGTAAAAAATTGTGTCATTTTAACAATCAGAGTGTCTAATAATAATTACTTAATAGATAATCATATTTAACATATAATTCTTGTTATAGATTTATAATGAGATAAGTTTTAAACACTTCAGTAAGACCATTCTTCCCAGCAAACGAGCAATGGATAGAAATAAATTGAAATGGATTCAGATTTTCAGAAATATTGATTCATGAATGTTAAAAATGAATGTTTTTCAATCCTGAATGTATTTTTATTCATTTATAAGAATTATATGGAGTATATCTCTATGCTTTTCAATCTAAAAATAATATTAGCTTTTTCTGTGCACAACACACACATTGTGAACTATTCAATTCAAAATTTTGAATAGGAAATGTAGTTTTTCAATCCAATTGCATCCAATTGAATCTAATTGAATCTAATTGAATCCAATTAAATTCAGAAAAAAGTATTCGCTATTTAAAATACACATTCGGATAGAAAAAAATTTCAATCCATTTTAATCTATTCTCATTTGCTGGATTTCTGTGCAATTAATTCTCTATCAAAAATTTATTAAAATTAATAATTCGATGAATGTTGATATTTCGAAAATTAGGCAGCGTTAGCGCCGATGGCATTTGAACGTGCTAGAAAAGAAGGCGATCCCACGAAAATAGAATTAGCTCTCGATGTGGTGAGGATATCCGTAATTACTATAGTATTTCTAGCGCCATTCGGAGCAATGAGTATGATGACTAGCGGTCCTTATCTCCTAAACAAGGTTGATATCGAGGAACACCGAAGAGAACGGGAATTGAGCTACTTGCGCATCGTTGCTCTACAACCAGTTAGAAGACGTAGAAAAAAAAAAAAACCAGCTCATAATATTATTACGACTCTCTAATCGCTAATAGACTTTGTAACATTAAATGTAGATCATGTCACGTATTAAATAATGTTTTCGAAAAATGCTTTTATTTCTATGTCGCTGTTAATTTCTTACTTCAAAAATATTGTAAAAAATATAAATTTGTTATATAAGTTGTAGTATAAGTGGCTACATTTACACTCTTAATCGGGTTTAATAACATCTGTATTGTAATTATGAAATTGGCCGAAATTAGCTGCTCCTCGGAAGAATGGAACAGCTGTGATTGGCCAATTTCATAACTATAGATGTTATTAAATCTGATTAAGGGTGACGTGTAAATGTAGTCACTTCTCAGCAAACGAGAATGGATTAAAATGGACTGAAATTTTTTCTATCGAATGCGTAATTTAAATAGCAAATACTTTTTTGTGAATTCAATTGGATTCAATTAGATTCAATTGGATGCAATTGGATTGAAAAACTGCATTTCCTATTCAAAATTTTGAATTGAACAGTTTGAATTCACACATTGTGTTTGTGTGCATAGAAAAAGCTATATTATAGCTTTATATTATTTTTAAATTGAAATACATAGAGATATGCTCCATGCAATTCCTAAATGAATAAAAATTCATTCAAAATTGAAAAACATTCATTTTAACATTCGTGAATCAATATTTCTGAAAATCTAAATCCATTTCAATTCATTTCAATTCATTTTCGTTTGCTGGATTATTAATTACTACTTAAATAAGAACTTGTAAATTGCAAAAATATTGTTGTCATAAATGAATGCCCTTGAAAATGAAAACCCCCGGCAAGACATTAATTACAGTGTGTTTTATTGTCCTTCCACCATTCCTAAATCATATAAGCCATTATAAGCAGATTCTTTCTCAAGGCAAATTTTCTGTTAGCTCTTATAGATATGCATTTTATTTTAAAACACTCCTCGGCTAAACTCTTTTGCTTGCATATAAAAAATCTGACAATTTATCCCTGTAACTGCTTTTTCGCAGGGCTCTAAAGATTTTAGATACGAGAGTGGATAGAGAATTCGGCCGCAGTGCTGCCACCAGGTGGCAAGTTTCTGGCCATACTCCATGGAGTGAACTTGTGAAAGGAGACGAGTTATATTTATCGACGAAAAACAAGCACATTGTTAGAAAACACTTTCTTCGAAGCATTTTTATATCAAATATTTGCAAATATGGCTCGCAAAAAAAGGTAACAGCTAAAAAATTTATCAATGAAGATTAAATTAAAAAGATGACTATATGTAATATCTTTGAATAAAGTTTGATTAATTTAATTATAATAATAAAAGTTGAATATAATATTAATTAAGCAATTCCATTTGAAAGAGTAAGAGATTAATATATAATTAGATATATAATTAGAATATAATAGAATATAATAGAATATAATAGAATAAATTAATATATAATTAGAATAAATGATGTGTTAGATCAATTTTATTTTTCAATATTTATATTTCGAAAATTTTATACATCAGGGCTACATTCCAAAATAAATAATATGTTACATATTACGTGTTTAGAGTAATATTTTTGGAATAAAATTTTCTTCAGAAAGGATATTTTGAAATGTACTCCAGAATTTTTTAATTTTGATTGTGTGCATGTTCATTCTATATTATTTTATAAAAGTAAAATATTCTTATTTATGAATTTATTTCTATCCATTAGAACAAGGAAATCTCTCGTTAAGGAGGACACTGATGATATGGAAAACGATATTGAAGATATAGATATGAATGATGTGACAGATTCAGAAGAAGAATATACAGAAACTGAAAAGAAATTGTTAGAAAAAGTAAGAAAACAGCATACTATTGAAAATTTTGATAGTGACGATGAAGTTCTTGGTCTAAAGAATGACAATGAGGAAGAATCAGACGATCAACAAGATTCAATGGAATCTGACATTGAAGGGATACAAGAAGATTATGATATGCCAAACGACAGAGCTTGGGGCAGCAAAGCAAAAGCTTTTTACTCGTCAGATTTTAAATATACAGATTATGCATCAGCGCCTCAAAAAGATTTGATTAATGCAGAAATGGAAGAAGAAGAAGGAAAAAGACTACATTTAAGAGCAATGGGACAGCATTTAACTCTTGATGGTTCAAATTTGAATAAAAACAAGGTAACTGAAATTATAGAAGACAGCACAGTTGTTCAAGAGGACAAAAAACAAGTATCTGACAAGGAATCTTTTATGATTGTGATCAATACTTTTAAAGGTATTTCATAACGATATTATTTAAGACACATTTTATTATTAATTTATTGTTGTATTACTAATTAATTGTAGTAATTATCATTATTTATAATAATAGTGATTTGATCTAATTAATTTTAATTTAATTTTAATTAATGAATTAAGCTTTCAAAATCAATATTTTTTTATCATGAATAAAACTATATTTTTTGTATGCTATTATATATAATCAGTATATATAATCATAACAAAAGTATTAATGATACCATTAAAAGTATTTATTGCATTGAATAAATAATTGCTTTTATTACAGAATGCATGTTGGAAGCAAAGGATATTTTAGCACCTTTTCTTGAATTGGTCAAAGATGGAACATGTCCTGAATGCAATGCAGTAACTTTTATCAGAACTAAGTATGAAGTTATATTAAATTATTGCACAAATATTTCATTTTGTTTGATGCTGAAAATGAAGGAGCTGCCAATAAAAACGCATCCAGTTGTGAAACGTCTGGAGCAATATCGTCAACTGCTCGATGAATTGCAATCGGAGCAGGGAGATTTGTTAGAGCAAGTGACAGAGATACTGAAAGCAGTTAAGGAAGGTCAACCTCTTTATAGTATATCAGATGGTTCTCTAGTACAAAGTAGTAAAAAGATTCCAAGACTTACCAACTTGACTAAACTGATAAATAAAAGAAAAGCAGTAATACAAGAAGAGAAATTATTATCTAATAGTACAGATGAAGAAACAAGCATAGATGAAGATGTAGATATTGAAGAAAAGTACAATGACGAATCTGTAACTGATGAAAAAAGTGATACCATTTTGAATAATATGAACGAAGAAGATGCCAAGAGAGCGATAACGTATCAAATGGCGAAGAATAGAGGTCTCACACCTTACCGCAAGAAAGAACTACGCAATCCGCGAGTGAAGCACAGAAACAAATATCGTAAAGCCATAATTCGCAGAAAGGGCGCGGTATGTATAAAGCATAAAGATAAAACGTTTACTATTGTTACTGACATACACAAGAGCTCTTCGAATATATTTTATACGAAATTTTAAAAAATTATTTCTTACAGGTGAGAGAAGTAAGAAAGGAATTGACTCGTTATGCAGGTGAGATCTCGGGTATCAAAGCGGGTGTGAAGAAAGGTATTAAATTAAAATAACTGAATAATTTTATTCAATGTAAACCATATGAATATTTTTTTTAAATATATGAATGTTAATATATAATTCTGTGTTCTGTGATATTTTCTCATTAATATATAATTTCTAAGATCAATCGTTCCAGAGTCATAAAAATTGGACATTTAAAATTCTGTCTAAAAATTATCGATAATAATTAACTGTCTTATAATTGTAAAGCGCTCGTATTCAAATAATTAATATGTGAAATTGTGTACATACAATAGTAACAAAATAAATATAATAGACAAATGCTTTATTTTATTGGAAAAACTTTATGTACAATAAGAAATAATAGCATTTTTTAGCAGCAATAGAAAAAAATAGGTGTTTTTATCAAGTTAAACAGAACTTTTAATTACATATGTAAAACTCTGTGTACATATTTTTTTGCTGTTAGTTAATGAAGTTCTAGAAAAACACCTTGTAGCATTTACTGGAAACTTAAATTCAACGAGTTAAACTTCTACTTTGGCTAATATATCCGACTCGCGGAACAAGTGGTATTCCTTGTTGTCTTCAAGTTCAACCTTTGTACCGCCATATTCAGGAAGTAACACAACATCTCCGATCTTAATGCTTAAAGGCACATGTTCTCCTTTCTGATGACAAAGAAAAAGATAATATAATTATTAATAGATAATTTAGAGAAATATCTATAAAAAAATATGATACACATCATTTCTTTGTACACACATCATTTCTCGCTCCAGGGCCTGTGGCCACAACTGTGCCTCGCAAGACTTTTGCTTGAGCTTTCTCTGGCAGTACAATACCACCTTTCGTTTTGGTAATAGCCTCGGCTCTTTGTATGAGAACTCTGTCAAAGAGAGGAATCAGCCTTTTCACAGCATTGGCAGCAGCCTGAAAATACATAAATATTTATAATTACTAATATAATGTATTATTTCAACTTCAGGTATTAATATATCAAGAACAAGATAATTAATCTGTTAATCAATTTTGACTTAATTAACTAAATTTATAAAATTTATGATTAAATTTAATTCGACTACATTGACTTACATATAACTTAATCATCCTCAAACTTTTTCATAGATATAAGACTAAAATTTGATAAAAAAAGAAATGATGGCCAAAGTCATCAATGAAATTTCTTTTATAGCAAAAGTTAATCAATTTTGACTTAATTAACAATTACATTTACAAAATTTGTGATTAAATTTAATTCAACCACATTGACTTGTGTACTTAACCATCATCTTCAAACTTTTTCGTGAATTTAAGACAATAAGACGAAATTTGACAAAAAAGAAATGTATGATGACGAAAATTGCAAATGGAATTTCTCTTATAACAAAAGTTACGAGATACCTGCATATTCAATTACTTCGTGTAGAGATTAACGTTATTACGAATTACCTATGAATAAATGACAAGGATACAATTACAGTCGAGATATCGGTTTATCTCGACAAACTTAAACAAAAGCAATTCGCTTCGAGAAGTGATCGGATACACGACGGAAAACGGTGCAACATCTTCCGATTTGTTTTCGAACGGTGACTTCGGAGATAACACAACATGCGAGTAAGAAGCACTGCTGTGCAAATACCAAACTATTTGTAAGGATTATCGGAAAATGACCACGGAACAGCGTATCCTATGCCACGTGGATTTTCTCCGCGAAAAAGAAGGCTCCCCTTTTTTTACAATGGCTTATAGAGATCTACATACAACAATAAATAACTCACCATGATCGCAATCTCTTCACAATCACTGAGTCGATCGAAGTACAAAACCGGCGACGAACACGCACTCGTGAATTCGTGCACGTTGTGTAACCTAAGCCTGATGAACCCGAGTCCTGAACCGCGAGCAGACCGGCAGTGAAACCGAAACGGCGAAACGGAGCAGTACGCACGCGCACAACGCGATATTCTCGAAGGTTCCTCTCCGCGATTGCTAACACCTTCCTTCCCCTCTACGCCATAGTTATCGTGAATTGATTATGACCACGAAAAAAAGAGCGTCTGAGCAGTTATATAACGCGAAGTCGTGACACGTGAAAACGCAGTCATTATCCAGTACACTATTCGAGGGATGTCTTAGGAACCAGCAAACGAGAATGAAATGGATGGAATTAAAATGGATTGAAATTTTTTTCTATCCGAATGCGTATTTTAAATAGCGAATACTTTTTTTCAATTTATTGGATTCAATTAGATTCAATTAGATTCAATTGGATGCAATTGGATTGAAAAATTACATTTTCTATTCATAATTTTGAATTCACAATGCATAAAAAAAGTTAACATTATTTTTAGATTGAAAGGCATAAAAAGATATGCTCCATGCAATTCCTATAAATGAATAAAAATATTCAGGATTGAAAAGCATTCATTTTAACATTCATCAATCATTTCTGATAATCTGAATTCATTTCAATCCATTCTCGTTTGTTGGGGAATTGTAGGAATATTTTCTCAGGATATAGACATCTTTAATCTTAAGAATGTTGTATCACATTTAAAAGTCAATACCAAAATTATAAAAATTTCAGAGATTACTTTGTACATCCGAACATCTAAAATTGAGCACATTCTTTTATTGCTTTAAAGCCCAGCAAACGAGAATGGATTGAAATGAATTGAAATGGATTCAGATTTTCAGAAATTGATTCATGAATGTTAAAATAAATGCTTTTCAATCCTGAATGTATTTTTATTCATTTATAGGAATTGCATGGAGCATATTTCTATGCCTTTCAATCTAAAAATAATATTAGCTTTTTCTGTGCACAACATTGTAAATATTGGTCAATTTAAAATTTTTAATAGGAAATGCAGTTTTTCAATCCAATTACATCCAATTGAATCTAATTGAATCGAATTAAATCCAATTAAATCCAAAAAAATATTCGCTATTTAAAATATACATTCAGATAGAAAAAAATTTCAGTCCATTTTAATTCTCATTTGCTGAGTCAGCAGTATAGATTCACTGATAGATAGATTTATTGTTTGTCTTGATTCTTATATATAAAATCGCCTAATACTTATTTATAAATTTGACGAGGATGTATAATATTATGAAAATTAAATTTCTTATAGCTTGGAGCTTAAGTTAATTATAAGCTTATAGTTATATGTACAATATATATTATATGGCTTACTGAATTACTTAGAATGATTCTGTGTATATTATAATGAAATTCTTTATTGCATTTTTCTGAATGAACTTAATCGAAATTGTAACTTGAAGTAATTATCTCCACAAATATCTATGCAAAGATGGCATAATAGAAGAAGGAAAAAAAAGATGATCGTCAACGGTCGGCCGATTGCATCATTTGCATCATGTGGAATTGCGCGGAGTTGCCATATTTTCTAGAACATACATCACGTGACAACTTTACGGCTTTACACGGCATTTTGGGCCGGTATTACCAACTCCGCTTAATCTAATCGGTCGATTAAGTCAACTGTGATTGGTCAATTCTGCTGGACAGCAAATGCAATTAGTCAGGTCTAATGTAACAATCAATCGGTTAAATCCTTTGCAGCGTTCGGAAGAATTGTTGTTTACACGAGAATCCAGGGTAATCATATACATACGCAATATGATACGCTACTGATAGTCACTGTCGCGCATGCGTGAAAAATCCCTCTGGCCCCCCCCGACTCCGATCACTACATCCATGTGATATCGCACGTTCTTCGTCTTCTCATCCTACGCTCATTCCACTCGTCTTTTATCAGCGAAGACAACGGACGCGGTTCGATCACGTCGTTATCGATTTTCAGCATTCTCAGTTTCCAACATCGTTCATCGACCGTTCATCAGAGAATTTTCCCCAAGGATCGAAGGTGAAGCAATTGAGCCGCGATTCCGTGCCACGTGCTTCTCCGAAAATTCGAGAAACTTCGCCGGAACGAATTTTTAGCCGGCCGGGTATATCGTTCGCACTCGGTCTCTTCGCGATCATTCGGCGGAATATTACTTATTCTTTTCTTCACAATCAATTTGCGAAAGAAAGTATGCGGTTAATCGAATGATTTTTAGTCAGATCCCGTGATAATTTCTGTTAAACGTTAACCTTTAATCGCCACGCCATGCGGGACGTTTACATAACCGTATTTCCGGAGTAAAGCAACCCACTATCGAGGATTATTGATTTCGGTTATTCGTGATAAATCGCTCTTCATGCAATTTCTTTAGTTCAACGAAATTTGTTTCGTTAAATTGCGAAATATTCGTATTTACAAGTAACGTCAGAGAAATATGAAAGAACTAAATCTAGAATTTTTATCATTTCTTATTTGCATTTTATTATCATTCACAAAATGCAACGTTGGCTGTGCATGCCATTAATTATATTGATCTGAATAGTTGTTTAGTCTGTTCTTGTATTACATAAAAAAGTATATAAAAACACACACACACAGTATAGGATTTTTGTATATGATATTTTTCTTTTTGTTTGAAATAATAGCAGATAGGGAATCTGTAAGAACTCGATGTATTCAATGTTGATGAACCCAATGTTATTAATAATTGCATCAGAAATTAGGATATTAAGCATATTAGTAAAAAATAAATTATTCTTAACTGACATACATTATGTATTTTTTTTTTATAGATGCATAGATTACCTACTGTATTGAGAGGAGCTGCTCTGCGCCAGTTGCAGGCACGTACTTATGCCAAAGACGTACGTTTTGGGGCTGAAGTTCGTGCCTTGATGTTGCAAGGTGTAGATATTTTAGCAGACGCCGTTGCCGTAACGATGGGTCCTAAAGGACGTAACGTTATTCTGGAGCAGAGCTGGGGAAGCCCAAAAATCACAAAGGATGGCGTAACTGTGGCAAAAGGCATTGAACTAAAAGACAAGTTTCAAAATATCGGAGCTAAATTGGTACAGGATGTAGCTAATAATACCAATGAGGAAGCTGGAGACGGTACCACTACTGCAACCATATTAGCTAGAGCAATAGCTAAAGAAGGATTTGAAAAAATCAGTAAAGGTGCCAATCCTGTAGAAATCAGACGAGGTAAGGATATCAATTTATACAATAAACAGTTCATTTTTATATCTTTCTCTTACTTCAAATAACATGATTTTTTAATTATTAATTTAAATAGTTAGATAATCGTCATCAATTACATCGACATGATATTGTTAAAGATAATTAGATCATAAGATGATATTGTTAAAGATGTGTCGCATGGGAGTTCACATGACTTCTAAAATTTAAGTGACTAACGTCCAATTTCTTCATCTGTAGATAATTTTATTCAAGAGAATACAATGGAAATATCTCCTGAATAAGGTTATCCGCAACTTATCTGAAAGTGAAGAAATTGGACATAAGAGTAAGAACTGATACGATACTAATTTATTCATATATATATATATATATATATATATATATATATATATATATATATATATACATACATACATATAATTTATATCAAATGTCGATAATGACGTTTTTTTTAATTATCCTGGGACTCCATTGATTGTCACAAAAATTTGCTCAGAGCAGGCTACTCTTTAATAATATTTTGTTGATGTCAATTATTGAAAGCGAACTAACTTAAACTGGTGATACAATATGTTTGTTTTCCTACTGGATTGCTAGCTGGATTAAAATTTTGCCACTGTATTAGCTGTGGCTGATAATGATAGCATCGCAATCAATAAGATGACAAGAATCTAATAATCGAGCAAGAAAATAAATAATAAAATTGTGTGCCGCCGGCTTTATAATTTCATGAAAGATCCATTAAAATATTTTAATTCAAAAAAAGTAATAATTTAAAAAAATCGTCAAATATCACAATTCAGAAAGAATTTTTTTTTAAGTGAAACGAAAATAACATTTAATCATATCAAGAACATTTTTCTTTTTGTTAATATTACTTGATTAATTAATAAGTTTCTATCAAAAATAATTTTTCCTCTTTTCTGGGAAACTTTATTTTTTGTACTTAATCTTTTTCACTTTTGAAATAAATATATATATGTATCTTGGAAGGTCCAAGAAATATTGAATTTTGATCTAAACTTCGAGATAAATCAAGGAACAATCTATATACATTACTATACATAATATTTTTATGAAATATGAAAATATGAATATTTCTTTGTGAGATAATATTAAACATAACATAATTTATGATTTTGTAGGTGTAATGTTAGCAGTAGACAAAGTCAAAGATGAATTGAAAACTCTGAGCAAACCTGTCACAACACCCGAAGAAATCGCTCAAGTGGCAACAATATCCGCTAACGGCGACAAAGCCGTCGGCGACTTGATCTCGGACGCTATGAAGAAGGTCGGGAAGGAAGGTGTGATCACTGTGAAAGATGGCAAAACACTCATCGACGAACTTGAGGTCATAGAGGGGCTGAAGTTCGACAGAGGTTACATTTCTCCATACTTCATCAACTCCAGTAAAGGAGCCAAAGTTGAGTTCCAAGACGCGCTCCTTCTCTTTAGCGAGAAAAAGATCTCTTCCGTACAAAGTATCATACCCGCTTTGGAATTAGCGAATTCACAACGCAAACCTCTTGTCATAATCGCTGAGGATGTGGATGGAGAAGCTTTATCGACTCTCGTTGTTAATCGTTTGAAAATTGGGCTACAAGTAGCTGCGGTTAAAGCTCCCGGTTTTGGTGACAATAGGAAGGCCACTCTTCAAGATATGGCGATATCCACCGGTGGCATTGTGTTCGGTGATGATGCCAATCTAATCAAATTAGAAGATGTTCAGGTATCTATCCAATCTATAATAGTTTGATTGTATCATTTTATTGTTTTCAAAAAGGATTATTTATTTTTTTTTTATTTTTTCATAATTTTAACTCTCCATTAAACTTTTATAAATTTAGGCATATGGGATAAAAGTTGGAATTTGAATTTGAGACTTGCCAACTTGTTGAGTTTCGTTCTCATACGGAATCACATTACTCCAGTTAAAATTGATTTCACAAATAACTTTGACCTTATTTAGATTTAGAATTTTTGTGTAATTTCTAATTCCTTAATAATGGAAGAATCTTTTCTACTTAAATAATAGAGTTAAGTAATGGCAGGATTGGGAATCAAACCCAAACTTATTACTTTAGGCAACTGTTCTACTATTAAATTGTCTAGCATTCATCAGCCACACTTTAACGAATGTAATACTTTTTTCTCTAGCTAAGTGACTTGGGCCAGGTAGGAGAAGTCATCATTACAAAGGACGACACTCTCATCTTAAAAGGCAAAGGAAAAAAGTCTGATATCGATAGAAGAGCCGATCAAATTAGGGATCAAATTGAAAACACCACATCCGATTATGAAAAAGAGAAGCTGCAAGAACGTCTGGCAAGATTAGCGTCAGGCGTCGCTGTCTTGAGAGTTGGCGGAAGCAGTGAGGTGGAAGTTAACGAAAAGAAAGACCGTGTACATGATGCGCTCAACGCTACTCGCGCCGCTGTCGAAGAAGGAATCGTTCCTGGGGGTGAATTTTTATTTTCATCAGCTTGTTTTCACGTAGCTCGCATACTTAAATATATATTAAATATATATTTATTAAATAAATATTTATTAAATATATATTAAATATAACATTAATTTTTTACATATATATAACATTAATTTTTTAGGTGGTACCGCATTGTTGAGATGCATACCAATATTACAACAACTTAAGGCTGTAAATGGTGATCAAGAAACTGGAATCAAGATCGTGGCGAATGCTTTGCGTATGCCATGCTTGCAGATCGCGCAGAACGCCGGCGTTGACGCCAGCGTGGTAGTGGCTAAAGTAAGCGAGGGCAAACTCGGCTACGATGCCCTTAAGAACGAATACGTCGACATGATTGAAAAGGGCATCATCGATCCGACAAAAGTCGTACGAACAGCACTTACGGACGCTGCCGGTGTGGCATCATTATTGACAACGGCAGAAGCAGTCGTCACCGAGATACCTAAGGAGGAACCCCAACCACCAATGGGCGGTATGGGCGGTATGGGTGGAATGGGCGGTATGGGCGGCATGATGTAAAAAGTGAAACACAAAGACTGAGATAAAGACAGTCCATGAGTTACACTCTTGTTTGTAATGAAACGCGATTGTACTATGCTATATTGTTTAAATAATTTAAATATTATTTAAAAAATTTTATTAACATAGATTCTGTTCAAACGGAATAAAATAGATATCCGTACTATCTCATACAATTTGTACTTCGAAACATTACAGGCGATAAAATATCACTCGTGTAGTATGAAGCTATTTTTATGAAATGCCGTTTCCACTTTTTTTGTTTTATGAATCTGTAATGTTATGAATCTATACGGAGATCACTCGATTTATTTCATTCAATTTGTGCGATGCATACGTAAATATTTCAAATGCATTTAATAATGTAAAAAATTCACTATGTGAGACGAACTTGTTAACGTGTTTATACAGAATGTAGAATTACGATGAATTGATAAATTCAATCAATTTATAACAGTAACAATTCTTGAATTCTATTCATCGTTATATTCCCAATATTCCAGATTTACATTGTTTCATAAATATAGTTATAAAAATGAGTAGTTTATTCAACATTTTATACTATTTCCTAGTTATAATATTCATTAAAGATGCAAATGTAAAAATGAATGTGCGCGTATTAATTGTGGAAGATTAATTATTTAGGCTTTCATGATTTTGCAATTGTTAAATTTATTTTCAGTCTGAATAAATGTGTGTTAAAATTACAATTTATCTCTCCATTCCATATTTAGCATTGCTAGATTGTGGTAAGTATATAAAAGTAAATGATTAATAAGATTGATAAGGATAGAGCGAAAATTTTTATTAGAATAGATATAAATATATGGTATTACATCATATTGTGTTTGTCGTTTTTAAACAATTATTCAAACTAATATAAATATGCCGAAATAATATTTAATCACAATATAAGGAATTTGCTACTACATTACCATCTTATTCGAGGCCTATTCCACCGTGATCATCTTAAATATCCATTTATCGACATTTATATTTTCAGAGTACGCTCGTAAAGCTTAAAACTGCTATTTTCTGAAACTATAAACATTTAAGAAGATATTCAGGCTGATCAAATCATATCTCGCGCGATTAAAGAGACAAACGTAATAAAAAAATATTCTTATATTATGCTTTTCTGTTGGTTCCCTATTATATTACATGAAATATCCCTGTTTAAATGTTTAACATAACTTGTTGCATGAATTGTTTTACTTGATGTACTTGACTATACATCGAGTACGTTTTGATTATAAATAAAATTATACAGTCGGAAAAAAAACTTGTGTTCCACAAGTTTTTCTTTAACAAACGAGATTTAAAGTGGAACAGATTTTTTAATTAATTGAATAAACAGCGTATGCGTGCAGTCAACATAAAAATATTTCCAATTTTAAATCTTATTTCGATCCAATTAAATATATCAAACATAGATGCGAAAGAAAAAATATGACAGTAGAGCGGTTTTGTAATGTACAGTTATATAGTTGGAAAAGAAATATCTCATTTTATATTCAAAATACAAAGAGAAGTCCGCTTTAAAAAATAGTATATTAAAGCCTAGATATATCCATGATAGAAAGCCATATTAACCTAGGCTCCGATTTTCTCGATTTCATCTGCATCTTCTGCATCGAGATAATGGATCTTCTTGCCAAAGTGTTTTTCTATAGTCCGGCACAATTCCATCGCGTGATCCGAGTCAATTAAATTAATGGCGATTCCTGACTTGCCGAATCGTCCCGTTCTTCCGATTCTGTGTAAGTATGTTTCGCAATCGGCTTGCCGATTTTGATCCATCGGCAAATCAAAATTGACTACTATCGTTACCTGTTCTACATCGATGCCTGCCAAAAACATTAAAATTATTAGCAACATATTATTGTTTTATTATGCAGATAAAAGTTTATAAACTGTGTGTGTGTGTGTGTGTGTGTGTGTGTG
>Ga0157363_1000312_pt1 | contig 37136 bp, 23 predicted proteins | sample AttsexASBM1_FD_111477 | JGI IMG/M metagenome (GOLD analysis project Ga0157363, IMG submission 111477) | Fungus gardens microbial communities from leaf cutter ant in Ribeirão Preto, State of São Paulo, Brazil - Atta sexdens ASBM1 | ecosystem: Host-associated > Fungi > Mycelium > Unclassified ... | reverse complement strand
CGCCACTTTTGAATTTTTTAAACCACTCAAAGCACTGTGATTTACCAAGAGCATGCTCACCGTAAGCTTCGACAAGCATTCGATGCGATTCTGCAGCAGTTTTCTTCAAATGATAACAGAAAATCAATGCTGTCCGCAAATCGTAGTTTCCAGGCACAAAATTCGATATGTTCAACGTTATTACAAACTATACTATTGTATGAAACTTGTATTGTTGTGAGTTGAAAATCTTTGTCAGATGTCAGAACAAGAAAATGGCGTCAATGGCACCGTCTGACGACAACTACATTGATAGTTATGACCATCTATTGGTAAATTCCGGTTTCATATTTACATACCTGGTATGTTTATTTTAATTTTTGTATACAGAGGGCTGGTATTAACTAGAAATCAATACAGTGGCACTGTAATTGGTGAATCACCAACTATGAGTCGTCGCGATAGCACATATTCAATTATGTTAAAAATGAGAGCATGTTGTACACATAGCCTTATAAAATAGACGAAGCGTTTATAGAGAGAAGCTGAAGATAACATTGAAGGACAGCTCCAGATGTAGTTGTTTTTCTCTTTTACAGTGAGGTGGAGGAGGCCAATCAGTTGATCGTGAGGCCACAACTCTCGAATGTCTATCTTCGTTACTCTCGGCCACTTCCCAGCTTGCCGCGGCGATCAATCAATTCACCACTAGAAAAGAACTACTTCGCGATTATTTCTTTCTATTTCTATCAAGTCTTCAACTTCTCTCATATAAATGTTCTGTCTATCTTATAAGTCTATGGTTGTACATCAGATTGGGAAGTGCCAACGTAGTCGAATGTAATAAAATGGTCGCAGCTATATTAATTTTTAGTTCAATGTTTCATAAACGTTTTGTAGATGCACTGAAAACATGACTAGAGTCTTTCTAATAAAAATCAAGTGAGAAGTACCGTCTTCTGAATAGTCAGATTTCGAGTCCCTTTAAACGCCACCATTTGCAGATACTTTCAATGTGGTAGTGAATCTGTGAATTGGTGTGAGCAATTGTTTCATGGTGTAGAAAGTGTAGCGAACGCGAATTAGATTATCAACTGTGCTGTTTTCAGTCAATACCCGATATTCGGCAATGACATCCTTCCATTCTTATCTTATCGCTCTTATCTTCAATCTTACTAGAAAGGTACTCTAGAGTAAAAGAAATACAATGGGAGTTTACTAACCCTGGTCCAGTATGCAGAAGCCATAAAGGTGAAATCATACGATGTGGAAAAGGACTGCGGAATAGAGAATGCGTCAGTGAAATAACCAATTAGCGCTATTCGGAATAACACAGAATAATACTGATAGATTGCTTCTATGACGCATTCTCTATTCCGCAATCGTTTTCCGCACCGTGTGATTTCACTCTTAGGGTACAAAAAAATCTATGCAGCAGAATAGTGGAACAGCAGAATGCGGAACGAGAACTGAATCAATCACGAGTTTTCATTACGCGGTTTTAAATCCCTTCATGTTGGAGCGCGATATTGTGCGCAGCATATGCTCGCATCGCAGTGTTTCGTGACTATGACAGATTTTCTAATCTAAATAATCATCAACTTTAACAATTAAATCTCGCGGGATTAAGCATAACATTTAACTACCAGATTATTTCGTTTTATACAAAAACGCATCGGATGAACAAAATTGAAGGTGAGGAGAGAATTATCTTCTGGATAATTACCTAATAATTTATCTCTGTACTCACTACGTTGTTATTTCGTCAGTTTTGTTATGTTGAAACGTAAACCCCCAATACCCATGTAGCGTAATGAGCACATCGCAGACTTTGCACAACCAATAAATTATTATCATAAATTATTTCATAAAGGTTACACATTAAGACTAATTTCATAAATTTTAACATCTTTAATCATTATTTTCAATGAGAAATGCATTTAATTTTGTACTTAGATATAATACATGATACTTGTAGTAAAAAATGAATAATAAATACAATAAATGTTTTTAAATATTGTTAAATGTCATTTAAATATTGTATTTGTTGTTGATTCCGCTACGCTCATTGCGCTCCATAGAAATGAAAGGATTCGAAACCGCGTAACGAAAACTGCGGAATGCTCCTGATTGGTTCTGCTCTCGTTCCACATTCTGCTATTTGCTGCATGAGTTTGTTCGCGTCGCATGCTCCAAATTAACCAGAGAGCACTTGAAGGTAAAGTGGCGATTGGAGCAGTTGCATTTATGTGCTCCAATGTTCAGTGACACGAACGGATTTAGGACAAGTGTCACCTAACCTAATCCCACTCAAGTGAGAACGAGTCGGACATGTGTGTCGTTTTGTTTCGGGTATTTTGTGTTACCTAGATTATTTGAAAAGTTTATACAAAATAAATGCATTTTTAATAAATATAAAAGTTATATTATATTTTTATATTATATTATATTTTTATATTATATTATATTGTATTAATATTTTATTTAATTTTTTTAATTTTTTAAATTTTAGAACATATTATAGGACCATATATGTGATAACACAAACTATAGAAATCAAAATGTTGCACGATCTAGTTGGATTTTAAATGCTTGTATGATTCTTGCGTGAATTTATATACTACGTATGTAGTTCCCAGAAACGCGCGCCGAAATAATTTTTCGGTCTTTGAAAACGCTAACTCTACTAAACTATCGCAGTATTATTGTGTTAAATTGATTAATAATTTAACAAATATTTGATGCAATTCGCATCTTTGAATTTAATTATGCTGATTTATATATTAAAATCTGTAAATAATTAATTCTTATTGCGAATTTTCTAATTTTATTTATTTTATTTATTTATTTATTTTATTTTATTTTTTATTTAATTTCATTTCATTATTTTATTATATTATTATATATTATATTTTTATATTTATATCAAAACCGCATTTATTAAATGCGTTTTTATACAAAATGAATCTGAAATATTTTCTTCGATATACAATAAATACGTTTTTAATTTATTTTACCATTATGCATGCGTAACATGCCCCAATCGTACCACCTTCAAAAAGTTTGTTCGCGTCGCACGCTCCAATACGTTCGCGTCACTGGAAAATCAATATAGCAACTAGATATTCGCGTTGCGTTAGAGCATACTCCATGGATCAATTAAGAGCACGCTGCATTTGCTTCACCTCAGAAGGTGATACGATTGGGGATCAAAATAAGTATCAAGTCATAAATTTGAAAGCCTATAATTGTAAAATTGTGTAACTATTTTCTGTTGTTATCGAGAATCAACTCAGTCAACAATTTCATATAAAATGTCATTCCAAACAAGGATTTCTTCAATGATTATCCTACTATATTCTATATAATTAAATGTCAATTTCTAATTAAAAAATTATTATATTTAATATAATAATTTTATAATTATATATTTTTGAGAATTTATTTTTCACTTACGTTAATTTATAGAATAGTCAATCCGTAATATCTTAACGCAGGAATAACTAAATAAGATTAGCCTGGAACGATATTATGTACCATATGTTAGTTCGTTGACATTGGATAAGATTACATAAATACGTTTTCTTTATTATCACTAATGAAGACTTTGTAAATCGAAATATTTGAAATTTATAACGTTATATGAATATGATAAAAGATGAATTTTATTAGTTAACTACATTTGCTCGTTTTTTCAAAAAACCTTGACATTTTAATTTATAACTTTTATATTAAAAACACATTTATTTTGTATAAAAACGCTTTTCAAATAATCGAGGTAACACAAAATACCCGAAACAAAATGAGGCACATGTCCGACTCATTCGAGTGATCTCACGGATTAGGTTAGCATGACATGCTCATTTGTCCTAAATCCGTGTCACTGAACATTGGAGCACATGAATGCAATTACTCCAACCGCCATCTTACCTGTGATCTAAATTAACCCAGAGAGCACTTGGATCACAGGTAAGATGGCGATGGGAGCAATGAGATTCAAATGATCCAACGTTCAGCGACACAAGCGGATTAGAACAGATTAGGACAAGTCTCAAGTATGCAATCCGTCCCAATCCATTCTGAAACAGATCGCTGTAAAATATTTAGTTTACATAAATTTAATAATATAAAAGAGATCATAAAATTAAAATAGATCTCAGAGTACAAGATTTTCTTGCCGGTTTTCTTTGAAATTAATCATATTAATAATTTCATATTGATAATTTATTAGCAGAAAATCTTACCTATTGTAGCTGTCCATGATTTTGTTAAGGGAGACGATGAAATAGAGAGTAAGTACTAATGAACAGGATTAGGAACATTATTTTTTCGTTTCTTTGCCGATATTTTTTATATTGAACATTATATTTAACATTATTATTTATGTGTCATTATAATTTCTTGATTACAGGACCAATTATCATTGGTTTTTTTTTTGCTATAGACTATGTATTATATATTATAACAAAAATATCGACAATATTTTAATACAATATAGTATTCAGACAATTATTTAATTACATAAATAAGAGAAATGTAACTAAAGTATTATGAGGATAAAATACTATGAATACTCAAGAACGCCTATTCTTATTTCTCACCAATTTTGATGAAATTAGGCTTCGATGCATTTTTACAAAAAAAAGAAACTGCTAAAAAAATCGTCCATAGACCGAAATATTAATTTATTCAGGTTAGAAAATCTGTTTCAGCAGAATCTAGCACATTTTTAATTATTACATATGCGCGCATTGTTATACCCCACCAGTATTACCTTCTGAGGTGAAATGGAGCATGCTCTTACTTGATTCAGTAGTAGGAGTATGCTCTAACGCGACGCGAACATCTAGTTATCATATTGGTTTCGGTGACACGAACATATTGGAGCATGTTGGGTATATTGGAGCATGCGACACAAACAAGCCTACTAAGTTAATTACATTAATAATTATTCTTGATACAAATATAAAAATATAATATAACAATATAATATAATATTAATGAAATAAAATAAAATAATATAATAAAATAAAATAAAAAATAAAATAAAATAAATAAAATAAAAAGAATAAATAAATAAAATAATAAAAGTATACATATTTAAAAAATAATATTAATACAATAAAATATAATATAACTTTTATATTTATTAAAAACGCATTTATTTTTGTATAAAAGCGCTTTGCAAATAATAGAGGTAATTCAAAATATTCGAAACGAGGCACATGTCCAATCTGTTCGAGTGGTCTCACGGATTAGGTTAAGTGACATGCTCACTTGTCCTAAATCCGTTCGTGTCACTGAACATTGGAGTACATAGATACAACTGCTCCAACTGCCACTTTACCTGTGATCCAAGTGTTCTCTAGATTAATTTGGAACATGCGACGCGAATAAACCTAGTAAGTCCATTAGTCCATATCACAAACTTATGGACTTACTACTTCAACAGTGTTACTAATCGTGTTGCCTAGGAGTTTTTGTTAGTGCCAACATTTTCTAGTCTAGTTTTTCGGAAAAATGTCATGTAATCAAAATCTATCACCCGTATTCATAGTCCTTCCTTATTTTAAGGATGGAGAAAGCCTCTATGAAGGATTCCTCGATTCTCCAAGGCCTTCTGGATGGTATTCATAGTCAAAGCTCAAGGCAGCGCTTAAGACTGTTTCGATCAAGACTGTCTTATTCAATTAAGATAAGATCATTTTGAAATCGTAACATTTCATAGTCACGAAATAAGACCTTCGAGAAGAAGTTTTTCGTTAAGAAATTCTTGTTTGATTTAAAGTAATCTTGATGCTCTTAAGGTTGAACTTATTTGATATTCGGCTGTTTCTGTAATATTTCGATTGGATTCTCTAATAGAAACACTGCATTTGAAAAGTATAAATTTATGAAATGTGTTATTATCTTTTGTATGATTTGATTGGATTCCGACTTGAAGTGCGTCCTGATGAAAAAATTTCACTGAATTATTCCATGTTTGGAACATTTTAGCAAAATTGTTGATTGAAAAATTATTAAAATTTCACTGAAAATTAATTTTTTAGCTGACATACTGAAAAATCACTGAAATTGAATCGAAATTTTTCTGAACTTCTGCAGAAACTTTTCGAAAACTTTTCTTAAAATTTCTCTGAAATTTTATTAAAATTTTACTAAAATTTTACTAAAAATAAATTTTTCAACAAAAAATCGCTGAAATTAAATTGAATTTTTTCTGAAATGCTGTTCCAAATGAGAATTAATTTCAATAAAATTTTTTCATCAGAATTGAAAAACGGATTTTATAGATCTGTCTTGTCTGTCTTGTCTGTATTTTTCCTGGAGTACTGCAGATGGTAATTAATGTTAGGAAGATCGCGTTCATCTCAAATTTTGATAAAAATACACTAAATCAATATGTTTTTCGCGTAAAAATAAATATTTGACAAGAAAAAGCGTTGTAGCGTTGCTCTGCGAATCGAAACATATCATTAAAGTTGACGGCTATTTAGGAAAACTGTCACAGCAGTGATTCATTGTTTTTAAAAACAAATTCACTGTTTTAAAAATAATATAAGAAAATAATTTGTATTTTTAAAGCAGTGAATTTGTGTTTTTAAATCAGATTTGTTTTAAAGCAGAGAAGTTAGTTACTTAAGTTATTTATAATTAATATCTTTTTAATTTTTTTTATATGAATTAAAATTAAAATTTCTTTAAAATACATGCTGTAACTATAAACGCGACTTCCATCCGCGCCGTTATCCAAATTCCTATAAATTTTGAAAAAAGTTACAAATGTTTTATAATATATTATTAAATTTTTGTTAATTAAAATTAATATTATTATCTAACGATTTAAATATAAATAAATTTATCGTGAATCTCTCGCGTTTTTGACTTTTTGCTTGTTTTATGAAACATAAAATGTCATATAAAAAAATCTGCTGAAGTAAAATTTATAAGAATCATATTCGTTTATGATCGGTTAAATTTCGGTCAAAACATTTCCCATATGAATTTTGGTTATAAGTTTGCCAACAAATTTTTGAACAGCGAGCCAAGAATCTTTATTTAATTACTTTATTGAATATATCATTTTTCAGTACAATCAAATAAGAGTCTGTAGTAGAGAAATATCTTGTCTGCCTACAAGAACTTGCAACGTGATATAACGCATAATCATATCGATATATTTAAGTATGACAGATTTTCTAACCTCAATAATCAACTTTGATGTGTAATATCTTGATTCGAGGAAGAGTGTCATTTTTTTATTATCAAATATTTATTTTTATACGAAAATGCATCTATTCAATGTATTTTTATTAAAATTTGAAGTGAACGAGGTCTTCTTAATATTTTAAATTTTTGCCTAAGTCCATCTTGAACATGTCTTGGCGAAGGTTTTATTTATTATATATACATATCAAATAAGACGTCTTATAATGATTATGAATTCGTAACTAAGGATGCGTTTCGTTTCTCTTGCATGATGCGAATAGAAGCATAAAAGTTCGTTCTGTTTCTCTTCATGCATACTCGCTGCATGCATGATTCAATCTACCGTTAATTGCATGCACCCCGCCTCTTTTAGTGCATGAGACCGCATAAGCTTCAGCTCTCGAGCTGAATCAGTTCATGCAGCTTATGCATTCAACATATTTTAGCGAAATTGAAATGAATGGTTCAAGCTGGGATGAGTGTACTCAAAATCACGTAAGGGTTAAAGGTACGTAAGTAGGGTAGAATTAGAATACCCAAAAATTATTTTAATTTAACATTTCACATATATATTATATAATATATATACGGTATAATATTTTGGTATTACCATAAAATTATGCGTATACTGAGATTATGAAAATTTCGTTGAATATCAATATTTAACGTCCAATACTGATATTTGGATCTCAGTTTTACGTATACTGCTATAGAATATCGGTATTTAGTCTGATTTATAAAATACCCTGATTTATATAATACTGAAAAATTAATATATTGATATATTAGATGTGGGAAAAAGTTCGTGGCGTTTTTCCCGTTACATTTAACGGGAAAAACGCCACGAACTTTTTCCCACACCTAATATTATCGCTATTTTACTATTATTTTTCATATCATTTTAAATTCCTGAATATAAAACAGTAAGTTATGATAGAGATTAAGTTTACATTAGTCATATTCTTACAAGATAGGTAGAGGAAAGTAAAAATAACAGACTTTAAAGATGTTTAGTATTATATGTATTGTAGCAAAAAGTTTCTGAAATTTGATTTTGACAAATATGTACTGTTTTCATAATAATAAAGATTGTATACAGAATTTTATCATATTACTCATAACTAAAATGCAGAAATGTACTTTTGAATTTTTATTGCTAATTATTTCTGAAAAAAATGAAAAATTTTTGACAGTGACAGTATCTCAAATGTAATCTTAAAATCTATTTAAAAAAAATCTATTTTAAACTCTTATAATTTCAAGTTGCTTCACAGTAAATCGAGTTCGAATTTTGTTATAAGTGTCTGAACATATGTAAGAATAATCTGTAAAATTTTTGTTAAATTTCTAATATTTTAAAAATAGGTATTAAACATCCTTTTTGGACATTTTGGTAAAACGTTTTATTTTTCTTTTCTTACAGTATAAGATTGTAAGTGCTGCTCGAAAAATATAAATCTTCTTCTTTTGTCAAAAAATGCGTAAGAAATTATGTGTAGTAAGAACTTAATCATAGACTTAATTAAATTCGAGTAATTTTTTTCACTTTCAACTGTGATTGATCAATTCTTTATGGCTTAAAGAAGGCTTTCTACATTTATTGTACCACATATGTGTATAATAATCATTAAATGAATAAACGTACATATTTTATAAATTAATGCAAATTGCTTTCACATCTAGAAATACTTAAATATTTGTTAGATGTATGTATGTACATAATATTTCTTGATATACGTATATGTACATAAAACCGTCTATCCGCTGGGTTTAATTGGTTAATTTTTGATGATTTTAGATTTATTCTATTCATTGTACTACACTTGCTACACTCGGGCTTTGTTCGTAATGTATAAAACCTTAAACACAATGCGAAGGAATAGTACGATTTCAACCTATCAAAAATCAGATATTGGAATATACACTTTCTGAGGTTAGGTTAAAATCGTGTTATTCCTATCGCTATTGCTATTCCTTCGCATTGTGTTTAAGTGCTTAATCTATTGAATTAAGTGTTATTGTGTTTAAGTGCTTAATCTATTGAATTACCAAATACTGATTTTTCCCAAATGAAAATAATAATGAAGACATCTTCCCCAAATGATTTCTAATCGATTCCATTCATAAAACACATTAAATAACATTGCTGTCTGCTAACTTGACACATGATAAAATTCGTTAATTATAAGAAAAATACCATTTCCGAAATGTTTAAATGCTTTTCCCAAATTACATAGACATAAATAAATCAGAAATATTCAATTTATCTACTATCTTGTCAGTGTAAGTTTGCCTTCCCGAAGGAAGGAATATTTTAGGGATTTTAATAACTTACTGAGGGTAGCATGTCATAATAGTATATGCATACCTAATATCGTGAATTGTGAATAATAAAGGTTATATCATTGTTGATTAAATTAAGCATTTTGCAACAATAATGGACAAAAATAAAATGAATTTGATTGAACGCATTCACTGCGCACATTAAAACTGATGCACATTAAAACTGATGCACATTAAAACCGTCGTACATATACAAAATAACGTATATTTATAAACATAGAATTAAATCGATTAAATTGTGAAATACTCAATACGTTTTATTGTACTATTGATAAAATATGTATTTTATAATTCGAAATATTTGCATTTTATTTTTATATTCAAATTAAATTAGTGTACAATGGCTTTAATATGCATCAATGCTTTCGAATTTGCTATAATGGTTGTTAAGAAGGAGAAAATGCTTTAGAAAAGTTTATTTCCGAAAAAAGCTATCAAAAATAATTATCGACACATCAGATTTAAATTAAAAACTATCGAAAGTAAAAAGATCAGTGTGATGAATTAAATTTACTTGATTATGAAGGCTATATTTCCTCCTCAAGAAAACGTAACCTTAAGAAAAGGAAGCTAATAAGGCTCCTTGTTTGATCAAGGAAGGTTTATGAAATGAGGAACAAAAAATCCTCATTTCTGAAGGAAGGATTAGGAATACGGGTATATAATTATACCGTTCCATATGGGTTTTGACTGGTTTCGACTTTCCATGCGATGAAAAGGAACGCATGATTTCTATAATTATATTGCAAAATCGAAACCCTTTTTTCAGACAGAATAAGCTAAAATGAGTCAAAAATTGGATTTTACGCATGGTGATTTCATGTTTTGATGTAACAATGTAAAATAATGTAAAAAACATACATAATAAGACGAAAAATGATGTTCAAGTAAAACGATATCAAGTAAAACGATGATTGGTCGGTGAAAATTACGCTTATGTCGCATGTGACGACACCCTTACACATAGGTTCGCAAGCCATAAGGGTGAAATCACACGGTGCGAAAAAAGGCTATGGAATAGAAGATGTGAATTAGCGCTATGACCAATTAGCGTTATTGGCAGAATAACGCAGAATAACGCTGATTGGTTGCTTCTATGACGCATTCTCTATTCTGTAATCGTTTTCCGTACCATGTGATTTCATTCTAAATGACGTGTCAAAAAAGCCGATGCTGCGTTCAGTGATCTTCCAGATCTAAGATGCTGGATTGGATGATTTAAAAGAATACACTAATAACAGTGCTCACTCAACTGTTGAATCCGCTGAACGCAGCCATTGCATCAGAAAAATTACATAGAAAAGGAGAATAATTGTGTTGGACTGTGGTCTTAATGAGGACTAAAATTCATAATAGAAAAAAATATTCTATAAATGATAATTAGCGAGAATAAGAAATTTATAAAATGTTTATTTTTATGAAATTGTTATTATTTGTGTTTGTCAATACATTGATAATGTTATTTCTTTTTTATATTCATTTAGAATATATATTGGATATGTATTTTCAATGGTTCTTCAATGATGTTCGAGATATGCAGCAATATGATTATATTATTGGTAAACAATTTTTAATTAAAATTTTTTAATTAAGATAAATGAAAGTGATAAGTAAATTATACAAGTGATAAGGCAATTATACAAATTAGCAATCACCTTAAAAATCAATAAAATTAAGTTTATTCGACGTGTTTTTGCATGTAATGAAAGAATCTGACAAAAAAAAGTGTCGCTCTGCCCCACGAACCAAGATATTAAGTATTAAAGTTGATTACTATTGGGGTTAGGAAATCTGTCATAGAGACAAAATGAGGGTAATTCTTCACAAGAGCTATCTCCGATTTCGATATAATTATTATAATTATTATAATTAGACTCATTCGACATATTTTTGCGTAAAATAAAAGAATCTGACAGAAAAAACTCCGGGATTACTCTGCGAAGAAATATTGAGCGTTGAAATTGACTAAAGTGTTACTGCGTAATCATTAATCTGTTATGTAAACAGTAGAGTGTATAGACTAGTGCTTATTAGTTCAGGGCGGCTACGCCGCCCTAAACAAAATAAAAACAACATATTCTACCCACTTGAGGTCTAACTGCCTAGAAGTTGCAGCCTAGACAGCAAAAGATCGCTCTAAAAAGATTGTCTCACACCCTACTGTCTTCACGGTTAGAAATATTCCAAGCGGACATTATCTACAGTAAATCTAATGGTTTGTTTTCTTTGGTAATTATTTAGAATAGTTCATCTTCGTTTTTATGAAATGAAATGTGACCGTATCGCGGTATTTTGCAGCTGACAGATTTCCTAAATTCAATAGTTGTCATCTTTAATGCTTAATATCTCGATTCGCAGGAATGACCGTTGCGTTTTTCTGCCGGGTTCTTTCGTTTTGAGTGAAAACGCATTAAATAAGCCTAATTTCGTTGAAATGGGAAGGTGAGGTAGCTATTCTAAATAATTACTATTACTTACATAATCCATTTCTTTTTAAAGCAACTTTTTTTTATATTTATTTGCACTTCTAGTTGGTGCTGGTAGTGCTGGTGCAATTCTGGCAACGAATCTAGCAGAGGATAAACATAGCGTATTATTATTAGAAGCAGGTGGTACTGCTCCATTCTTTCTTGACATACCACTTCTGACACCAATCATTCAGAATACTGTTTATGATTGGCAATATATCACTGTTCCTCAAGAATATGCATGCAAAGGCTTAATTAATAACGTAAATATTAATTTCATATAAATTTATGTATTTATCAAGAATTATACTGATGTATACAGGGTGTTTGGAAAATAATAAATCTTTAGGAGCAGTGAACTAAACTGAGAAGAAAAATCCTCTATCATATTGCAATTTTCGCAATAGTTAACAAAATATTAATTGCTAAAAATTGCTGAAAATTGATCTTCAATAATTTTTTACTCAAATATTATCAACTTTACAGAAAAATTGCAAGAGACAAAAATTGTTTATTTTCTTCTCATAGAATTCTAAGAATTTTTTAATAATTTTTTCAGAATTTTTAGAATATCATATTTTCTCATGTTGATAAAAATGAAGTACTAAGAAGAACTAGAAAAAATGCAGTACTAAAAAGTTGATAAAAAATTCTGAAAAATTCGTAGAATTTTTTCTATGAGAAGAAAATAAACAATTTTTGTCTCTTGCAGTTTTCTTATAAAGTTGATAGTATTTGAGTAAAAAATTATTGAAGACCAATTTTCGGCAATTTTTAGCAATTAGTATCTTGGTAACTATTGCGAAAATTGCAAAATGAGGACATTTTTTCTCAGTTTAGTCTACCTTCGAAAAATTTATTATTATTTTCCAAATACTCTGTATATTGTCATAAAGATCCTTTTAATAGCAAAGCAGATGGCCGAGAGGTAAAATTCTTGGAGGTACAAGCCGTATAAATTTTATGGCTTATGTATTAGGACATCGGCTGGATTATGAAAAATGGTTTCCAGATTTTGCTGGTAAAAAACTATATAATTTTAAAACGAATTTAGGAGAAAGAGAGGTATATTTATATATAATGATTTTTTTTTTACATACATGAACATCGTAGAATCAGTTGCAAAAAATGATGAGTCAATAAATATTAGTGATTTAAGATGGACCACTGATTTTGCTGATGTAATTTTGAATGCAATAAAGGAATTAAATCATAATATAAGCAACATAAATTTACAATTGGACATAGGTATCTAATTTCTACATAAAATTTCAATTGCATGTTATATTTGTATATTTACAATATTTGTTGCCTAGGTTTTACAAAAGCTCAATTAATGATGGAGAATGGCAGACGATGGAGTACGGACAAGATATTGTATCAAAAGCCTAATCATGTTTTGACTATATTTACTCATGCACACGCTACTAAAGTAAGTTTATCTGAATTTTTAGTGATTATGCATGATAAATACAAGATATTATTCTATTTAATTATACTATTGAAGATATTAGTGAACTTTAATAAAGCCGAGGGAGTTGAATTCGTTAGATTTGGTAATAAATATATAGCATTAGCAAAGAAAGGAGTTATTTTAAGTGCTGGCGCAGTTGAGAGTCCAAAATTATTAATGTTATCTGGAATTGGCCCAAAAAAGCATTTGGAAGATTTTGGTGTAAGTATGTATAAAATCTTCAATATTATTAACTAAACTATAAGAAACTAAAGGTGTGTTTTTTATTCCTGCACTATCTGAACTGATGTATGTATAGCCGGTCACAGAAAGATTGCAACACTTTTTTTCGATTCGGGTTTCGGAATGCAACTACTCATCGAGCGATTGGTCTTATTCATGAATCCACATATACAATAAAAATTAATTTCTCGATTATTCCAAGTTGTATTCCAAAACCCATCGAAAAAAAAGTAATAGCGACCTTTCTGTAACCGTCTTTATAAGCAATAAATTGAAGCGAAACAAACGTATATTTATTTCACTTCAACTTATTGCGCCATATTAGTTCAAAGGTGTAGGAGTAAAGAACATACCTTATGTTTTTGTGTGTGTGAAATTAGCAATTCATTTTTTGGCATCGTAAATTTTGTTACAAGTTATTACAAGTTTTATTGCACCCGCAATAGTTCTATAGTTCCTGATAGATTTTAAAAATAGTTCTGTTAATTTAGTTAAAAAAAAATAACATTTGAAAATTTGGAGTATTAATTTTTCGTGAAGAATCTCATCTCAAGAATATGAAAAAATCAATTTAAATGGAATTTTATAATTCTTGATAACATCTACAGTTCTTGATTTTAACAATTCCGGCTCTAAATATATCCCGTGTATTCTGATACACAACAAGAGTAAAGTAATTAAATTGATAAAATTGAAGAACTCTTAGTGTCAAATAATAATGTAAAGAAAATAAAGGGCATATAGGAATGAAATTAAAAAAATTTTTTGACTCTTTATTTTCTTTATTACTAAAAACAAAGAACCATAACATAAGAACCATAACAATCAGTTTTAGCTGACTTTTCGCAATTTTCTTAAAGTTTTGCAATAGTTTTCCAACACTAGGATAGGTTTTATCTAGAATTTCGGTTTTTAAATATTCTTTAATAATTATTAAATCAGTGCGATGACATTGCACGTCAAGAGTAAAGTATCTCCTAACAGTTAGTTTTAGCCGACTTTTTGGCATTTTCCGATAGTTCTGCAATAGTTCTGATGTTTTCTCATCAATAAGATTTGTTCAGAGTTACAGCCTTTTAGTATATTTAAACAATTTTTTAATTTGAGCATCACACATCAAGATTAAAGTACTTTTTAACAGACAGATCCAGTCGATTTTTAGTATTTTTTGATAGTAAGAGTTTCGATATTTTCTATAGATTTTACTCAGAGCTTTTGTTTGTAAATAATTTTTCAATTAGAGCGCTGGCACTGTACGTGAAGAATAAAGTACTTCTCAACATTCAGTTTCAGCCGATTTTTTGGCATTTTCTGTTAGTTCTGCAATAGTTCCGACGATTTCTGTTGATTTGTATAAACAGCGAAAAACATAATTCTAGTCACTTCATTCTTGTGGCGATGCCAGCGCTATGATATTAAAAAATTGATTGAAAATACTTAAAGGCTCCGAGCAAAACATGTAGAAACTATTGCAGATCAGAACTATTGTAGAAATATGGCAAAAAGGTGGAGCTGGCTGCAGAAGATATTTTATTCTTGTGGTATGGTGACAGCCATATCACAATTTTTTTTTTAATGAAAAATTGTTTAAAATTGTTTAAAAAAGGTAAGAACTATTATCTGAACAAAACCTATAAAAAGCGTTGGAATTGTAGAACTTTTAGCAAAAAATCGGCTGGAACTGATTATTAAAAAGTATTTTATGCTTGATGTGTGTACAGTGTTCAAATTAATAAACTGTTTAAACATACTTACCATACGTATTTATGAAAAATTGAATTAAAAAATCCTTCATTATTTTGCATCGCGACTGTTAACGAAATATTAAAAATTTAAAAATTATCGAATAAAAACGAGTAAAATCAATGTATAAGATAATATTAAGATATAAAAATTATGCATTTCGCGGGTCCGATCCTCCAGATCCATTCTTGGAATGCCAACGTTTCGTGAATCTTACAGTCTACTTCATTAGGGCGAGGAGCAGTCTGATACTGTTCCTCGTTTCTTTTTATATTACACTATTTGTTGGAATGTTGGGGGGAAAGAAGAGAATTGTGGGCGAGGGCAGGGGGAGAAGTGGGGGAAATCGGTCTTCAATAATCGGGAAAATAGTTTTCCATATTTTATTTATGTTGTAGCCATTATCTCTATTTAGATTGTTAGGGTGTTTTGTATCTCTATAGCTTCTCTATACTTTCTTGGAAAGTATGATGTAATGTTGGCTATTGTGGTCATTTTGTCAAACAGTATTTGATGTCCTATTTCGATGTTGTGTTCTAATAATGTTGATTGCGTGACGTGTTTTAGCCTGACATCGCAGGAACAAGGTATTTTGTATACTCCTGCGGACAAGTATACATTGGAGAAACTGGGAGAATGATCAACCTACGGATAAAAAAACACCAACGTGATGTCAGGCTAAAGCACGTCATGCAATCAGCATTATCAGAACACAAATCGAAACAGAACATCAAATACTGTTTGACAAAACGACCACAATAGCCAACATTACATCATACTTTCCAAGAAAGTATAGAGAAGCCATAGAGATACAAAAATACCCTAACAATCTAAATAGAGATAATGGTTACATCATAAATAAAATATGGAAAACTATTCTCCCGGATATTGAAGATCGATTTCATTCAATCTCCTCATCCACAATTCTCTTCTTTCCCTCCAACACTCCAACAAGTAATATAAAAAGGAACGTGGAACAGCTCAGTATCAGGCTGTTCCTTGTCCTAATGAAATGAATTGTAAAATTCACGAAACGTTAGCATTCCAAGAATGAATCTAGACACGGAGGAAATCCGCGAAACGCATAATCTTTATATAGAAAGCATCTGTGGATGCCTCAAGAATATTAACAATATTAAGATATTTTTCAAAGTTCTTTATGAAAAAGATATTTTTTTAAAGAACTCTTAAAGATATCTTAATATTGTTTTATGCGTCGATTTAAGATTCTGCTTATTATAACTAAAAAAATTGCGAAAAATTGTAAGATTGTAGAAGATTTTTCGATTCAATTTTTCATAAACAGTACATATATACCGATTCCTCCGGTCTGGCTCACTCTATATATACAGGATATTTGACAATTAACGATAAAACTCTTGCATAAGGAATGGACTAAATTGAAAAGAAAAGTCCTATATCGTTTTGCATTTTTCGCATTAGTTAACGAGTTATTAATTTATGAAAATAGTCTTATTCGCCCGATTTATCGCAAGCGCGTGGCTAGAATAAAACCTAGCGAGGCGCGTTAGATACATTAAGGGGATTCTAAAGTCATCTGTATTACCGACTATATCATATATCATATAATTTTTGTATAACAAATATTTTTTTCTCTTTCACAGATTCGAGAATTCTTTTCCAGGATTAAAACACACACACACACACACACACGCGCACGCACGCACGCACGCACGCACGCACGCACGCACGCACGCACGCACGCACGCACGCACGCACGCACACACACACACGCACGCACGCACGCACGCGCGCGCGCGCATTAATACGTGTTTGTGAGGTGAAGTTTATGCCGAGAACGACAAAAATTTGAAATTGATATATTTTTTACCATTTTTTAGTGTAACATAATGTCTCAAGTTATCAAGTCATAATAATATTTGCTTGATACGAAAGTTTTGCAACCTGTATTTACGAAATAATAACCCAACATGTTTGCACGAACAAATAACGTGGAATTTTTAGAATTAGACTTAAATGCTTTATTGCGACGAATTTGTTATACGAAAATTGACATGAACATGTGACTGTATCATAAGTTGCGTGAAATACTGATATGATAGTACATAAAGACATGTCGATTTTGGAAAAACAGCGACTTCTGATGACTTCGTTGGTGTTCGAGTTTCACTTTAGAATCCCCTTTTCCTTCCTAAAGTGAAAGATTTGATTTCGTTTTTTTTTTTCAATTAAATAATTTACAAACCAAAATATCGATTTTATTGTGTATTTTCCTTAAATTGCACACTTTTGTAATGTGTTTCCCAATTTATGGAGGATACTGCCCTCCATAATTTATGGAGGATACTGCCCTCCAAAAATGAATACTTTCATATGTGTGTGTGATTACCGTCACAACTAATACTTTTGTCTAATCATCTGATTAGACGTCTCTGATATTTATTCTACCATTACCGTCAAAATAGATGCTTCTAGCATTTATAGCAAACTACAGTACCTTCCATAAGTTTGGAAACTTGGAACACATAAAAAAGTGTGTAATTTAAAGAAAATACATAATAAAATCGATATATTTTAATTTGTAATAAATAATTATTTAATTGAAAAAAGACAAAATAAAAATACATAAATAGGTGCATTACATGTATACATAACATGCTATTAAAATAAGGAATTTCAATTACAATATGATTCATATGAAATCTGATTTTTCATTTTATAATTTTTATGGAATTTGAAATCAACTTGCAATTCAAATATAGTTTACCACTTTTATAACCATTAATTTAAAATCGTTAAACTACAATTAAACGACCTGATGTGTATATACAATGCACGCAAATACGACGTTGCAAAACAAGTGACAATATATAAACAATTGACCAAAACGCAAAATTTAACTTTAAGCGCTCCAATGAAATAATTGTCCGACATATTTTCGGCATATGCAAGCTTATAGGTATTCTACATAAAAATGTTGTCAAGCTTATAGGTGTTCTAGATAAAAGTAATCGTCATTTAGACATCTTATGACGTATTTAAACCAGAAACATCCCAGCAAATGAGAATGGATTGAATTGGATAAATCCACATAAATCAAGTTTTCGAATCCGCATTATTCGCGAAAAAGATATTGAATTTTGTAGAAACTGAATGTACTGAATCCCTTTCTATACGTCTAGATAAATACGAGTATAATGTAAACTCTAATGGATTCATATAGATTCAGAAATGAAATGCTAGTCTGCGGTCTCATGAAAATGGTTTATTGGAAAGCATATAGATGATCACCAAGATGATCACTAGACTGCGGAAGTTTATGTAGAAATTATATACCGTTAATATGTAACATATATGCAATATGTATGCACAAAATATATAAAATATGTGAAATATATGTAAGAGTACACTTAATTTTTATTTAATTCAAACTATTATAACATTATAGATATACATAACACTTTTTAAACATAATTTTATCAAGTGAAAATTGATAGCATTTTTTATTAGAAAAATTAATCAGAAAAAAATAAATTTAAATGCTGAATATAATCTTTTTATATCACATAATGTATGATTTTAACTCAAACTGTAGCAACATTATAAAAACTAATACGTATATAAACTACTAAGATACATATAGAAACAATGTCGCGTTTTAGTTTAAATTACAATAGACAATAATCGTTTTCTCTAAATTATCAAGTGAAAATTGATGGCGTTTATCAGAAAAAATATGTTCGAATATTGAAGATGATCTTTCTATCACATGATGACGCATATTTAACTGATGCATATTTGAATTTACTCCGATGACATTATGGAATGTCATCTTCAACTTGACTGCCGCTGAGGCTCCTTCCAGAATTTGTGAAATTTTTAAGACGATTGTGAAATCCTTGTTTCTTTTTAAGACATTATTCAGTTTTAAAGATATTTTTTATCCACATTTGCCAGGAATGCATTTCAAGTTTGAATCGCTCCATTTATTAAACTTATTGATTCCATTAATAACAATCCCATTTATTAAATCTATTGATTCCATTAATAACAATCCTACTGTTTCTAGTTTTTCGATTGTTATTCGATTGACAAGGTTCTAAAATGGGCTTTTATATATGCCAAATCTGAAGAGAGAATCTTATTTTTTAGAATTTCTTATGCCGATGAAATTAAAGCAATATCATCAAAATCAAAAGATTGAATAATTCATTAATTGTGTCCAAATGTGTTGCATAAAACAACTGCTTTTAACCAAGTACTTCACCTAGTTATTACTGGTTCAATTAATAATGGAATATTCTCTAATCTTTTCTTGTAACGTTCTACTCGAAGAGGTGTTTTCAAAACAACTTTTTTTTTACAGATAATATTAATTTATTGATATCGATGGAAAATGAAGATCCACTTCTTCTGTAACACGAATCCTAAATAAATTAAATGCAGCATGTGAGGATAAAATATTTTCAGATCTTCATCAGCTTTCAACATATATGCTGCAGCATTTGTCAGAAGTAATAGTTAATTTAATAAACAAGTTTAACTTAATTTATGTCAAAAATATGAAGAATATAGGAAATAATGCGATTTGCAAAATATGAAAAACATATGCAATATATAAAATATGCAAAATAAAAAATATATTTTTAAAATGCTATAATGACGAAACATATTTATATCAAGGTTCCACTTGTTTAACATTATCCTGTAAAAATATGCATTTGCATAAACTTCTGCAGTCTAGTGATTACAGATATATGAATCGTGTCTTCCCGAATAAACCTTAGTACTATACATAGAGTACATGACATTATGGATTTATGGCAACAGAGATTTCATATATATATATATATATATATAAAACATTACGTACATTAAAGCTTATTCTACAATGTGCTATTTGTTTCCTGTTTCTTGCTTTTTATTTCCCTTTTGCAACCGTTTTATCGATAATTGCATTTTTTGCTACGTGTTTCCTGTTTTTTCCGAAGTTCATTAATTTTTATCTTGGGCAACATAAAATAAAAAACCGGATAAGAAGCAAAAAAATAAGATGTAAAAAATAGTAAAAAGCAGAAAACAAAAGCACATTATACAGTAGAAATAGGCTTTAATAAATCATTAAGTAAAACGTTACATTTCTTGCTCTACTATCCTGTATATCGTGTAAGATTGATTGGAGAATGCGAATAGTTTGAAATCTCGCGAGAAAACAGGAATCAAGGTAACGAGGGAGACTTGGAAGAAAAACCACTAGAGTGTTCTCGTTCACTCCATGTCGCCGAGTAATATGCCACATGCAGGATGAGGCGGATAGGGTCAGGATAAACAGTATTGACACTCGTTCCAAATGAACTCTACACTTTATTCCTGTTTTGTCTACAAGGGACGTCCACATCATTGCTTGAGATATTTCACAAATAAACCCGTGGATGCGCTGGGAAAAGATAGGGCAGTCAGCCATAGAAGTTGGTTACTCTACCATTCGGGGTTCTTACAATTAATGCCATCGTCGGATTAGCGCTGAACTAGCCAGCTTGCAAGAGCATGCTCTAGTCGCTTTCCTTCGATCACATGAATGCGAGGTTTATTCAAATCATTTTTTCTATCATTTTTTTGTAAGCTTCAAAATTATACTTTAAAGGTTTCATGATATTTTTATAAATTATTTAAATGTAGGAAAGTACTTTTTGTTTGGATATAAATTTATGGTAAAAGTATCGATTAAGGGATCCCAATGACCTTGACTTTGACATATGTTGTTAAGATTATGATCCTGACTGTTATGTAATGAGTGTAAAGATTAATACATTGTCTTTTCTCCTTGAAACGAGAAATCTTGCTTTATTTGAATGATCTCGTGAAGCGATGCCACGTTCTTAAATCTAACTGGAAAGGAACAACCTAGCGCTGCTTTAAATAAATCGGTAATCAATCTCTGCTCTGATGATAATTAAACTTATGAATATAACAACTGTAGGATTCTATTAGAACGAGATAATAAGAATAGCGTAAAGTGTTCGAACTAATACTTAACATGCTGTCTTTAACTTTACGAAACAAAAAATAATTCAAATTACGCTAAACACCGGCTGTGAAGCAAATGACTATATTATTGCATAGGTATCTTCATGATTCAGAGTCTTCCTTGATTCGAAATAAACAAATTCGATTGGTTTCTTGAAGAATCTCTTGGATGCCTTGATGATAACTGCCCGGATGATGTCGTCATCCCTGCATGAACTTCATGAATTGTCCGACAGGCCAATATAGTGGGGGGGAGAGGTGGTGTTGTCTTCACGCAAGAGTATCAAATCTCCGTGCTGGATGAGAAGCCTACTTCCCCTCTTGCTTCGTCCATTTATTCCGTTGTTGAAGTTGATGCAGATAGTCCTTGGACCAAAAATGTTGTTCCACTCTCTGCCATTCAATCGGGTTTCTACGTTCAGCAATATAGTTTCTCTATAGCAGTAAATGCGTTTCCGAGAAAGTGTCCAAGAGAGAGATAGGAGGGAAAATCATTAGGGTCATTTGATAGATTAGTCAAAGGACGGGAATTCAAGATGGATTCAATTTGCAGTGAGAATTTGCATCTCTTTGACCAATAAGGATGTCCTACAACCTTTTTAGATGCGATTTAAAGGTCTTTACAGAAGCTTCCCAAATTCCCCCAAAATTTGAAGTTCTTGGAGGGATGAAGTGCCATTCATATCTTATTCAGTCATAATAGAAAATAATTTTTCTTGCATGTCTTGACTTGAGAAACTTGAGAGTTTCCTTCAAATTCTTATTAGCCTTGACAAAAGTTGTTGCGTTATCCGAAAAGATGTTAGATTTCCTCTTTGCATTATGAAGTGCTTGAAAACATTCTGTGGTCAGATCCCAGACAAGTTCTAAATGGATTGTCTTTATGGCAAAGCATACAACTGGTACATACAAGATTACCTTGATATTGCGTCTCTTTGACTATCGAACACGGAATAGTCCGCAAAAGTCTATTCCTACATTGGAGAATCGGACTTCCGTTCTGATGTAATAGAATAAAGTGGACGATTTGTGAGTAGGCAGAGCAAAGAGTGAAGATGGAGAGAGAGAAAGAGAGAAAGGTGTAAGTGGAGGTGGATGAGAGAGTGGAGGGGAAATGGAGGAAAAGAGTTGTAGACGGGGAAGGAAATAAAGAAGAAAGGGATTGAGATTAGAAGAATTATTAGATGTTGGGCAAATGGCGCACGATGAAGTGGAATGGAGTTCAGGAATGGGTAGTGAGGGAAAGTATTGTTGCGCCGGTCTCGCAATGTTCACTCGCGATCGCGATACGTTCTTTCGAGCTATGGGAAAGAAAGACTCAAGGATTTGTAAGAAATAATAAGGAACTCTTTTATTAATAAGTGAGTACAGCACGAGAAACTTCGTAAAATATGAAATATTTCGGCAGAAAAGCACGTCCGGACGAACGACTGCTTTCCATAGATCTGCCTATCGCGGACCATCAACAACGGCCCATCGTCTGGGCAATTTGACCACCACGATCGATACAGCGCAGCATGCGACGAAGTACGGACATAACACTACTCTCCTTCTTAAAAATTGTCCCGATAATTGTGTCGCTTTTTTAAAAAAAATTCGCTTTGCGAACACTCTTCTCTCGGGAATTTCGGGCTCCCGACCAACTTCCTGCCCCCTTTCTGTGCTGCCGCAACAGTTTTCTTGGAGCTTGGTCTTCTTGGGACTCATTCTCCAGACTGAGGCTTCCTTCTCTTTCTGAGTAGGATCTCTTTTCAGTCCCTCCTTAGAAGTTGGCCAATCTCCCGGAGGAATTCCGGACATCCCTCCAACGTTACGAAAGAGATATTTTTTTCTCTTGCCTCTTCTCTTGAGCCTTGCGACTCTTCGTTTTTTGGACTGCGAGGAGAATAAAAGAATGTCTTGAAGCCACAGTACCTCAATCCCTAGTCCCCGCCCTGGCATTTGTCCTTCGTCTCATGGAAAAATCGTGGCTCAAAAATCACGGGCGGGGCGGTCTTCTTTTTAAAAAAAAGATCTCAAAAGGTTTCTCCAGGACAAATCCTTAAACAGATTCCTTAACATGTCCTCCCGCCGCTTTCATCACTATGCGCCATGTACGCTGGGTGATATATATGCGAAGCCAAAAGACCGCCATTATTTTCTCTATAAAAATTCTTCCTGAACAAATTCTTAAACAGCTCCTTTAACAAGTTCGTCTCTTAACAGATTCTTCTGCCGTATGCTGAGTAGTATGTTTGCGAAGCCAAAAGATTTCCATTATTTGAAATTCGACAAAAGGGCTTTAACACCGCGCATTTTTGTACTACAGAAATAATAAATTAATTGATATTCGGTATAATCTTAGTATATTATTTTTTTTAATTCCTACATCATGATCAATTTTTTTCTTCTCGTCTATCAAGATAAGGCGCTAATCTATCTGTATGTACGATTTTATTTTTGCATTTATTAGATTTATGAATACAATACACAACGTTACTGAGCTTCCTTACTACATAATATGGACTTCTCAGCTACTTTGCAGTTTAGGAGCCCTTGATTCTTCGAGGAACCAAACTTTTTGTCTTACTTTAAAATGAATTTGCCTGACTGATGTTACGCCGATAGTCTTGTGTTTTAAAGATCTATATTCCAGCAAGTACATTGGAATCCAATGATCCCCTCTGATTTTCAGCTATAAATTTGACTAAATAATTTAGGATTTGATGTTGACATTCTACAATCATCTGACTGGAGATGTAGAACAGACATTCTTGTCTTCTTGATCCCAAGTAGTCGTGATAAAATCTTGCGATTTCGCAAAATCTTGGACTCAAAGTTTCTTCTCTGATCTGTATGAACTTATAAAGGAACTCCATGTCTCGAGATGACTTGATTCAGGAAAGTTTCTGCGATAGTTTTTGCTCAAATATTTTTCAAAAGAAAAGCCTCTATCCATTTTGTAAAACAGTCAACTACGACCAAAAATACTTATTTCCTGAAACAGTTATCGGCAGTGGACCAAGTACGTTCATTTGAACTCTCTCACGGAGCTCCAATGTTATAAATCTGAAGTGGAGATTTCCCTTTTCTTGTCGAACCGCTCCTAGCAACGCAAATATTACAAGATCCTACAATCAATTTTCGATGTCTTGTTTACAGGTCGTCCAGTAGAATCTTTTTCGAATCTTCTCCAAGGTTTTGTTGATTTCAAAATGTCCTCCGGACAGAGAGTCATGCGCCTGCTTCAGAATTTGTTGAATCCGACTCTTAGGGACGACTAGCTGAGCAACAGAATCTTTTAAATTCGGCACCTCCCACATTTGTAGAGTACACCATTTCTAAGTTCCAAGGAATCCCAATAAGACCAATATATCTTAATAGAAGCCTCTCCGGATGCAATTTCCTGCCAAGATGGCCGAATCCCAATCTTCTTCCCTTGGAGAATAATTGCAATGCTAGGATGCAATCCTCCAACTGCTCTTGGCGCCAGGTTTCAAAATTTTCCTCAGACAACACAATCCGAGCAATATTTTTCTAATTTAACGGCCTCTTTGGCCTCGGACCTTGCGCAATACTGACACTTGACACAGGATCGTCTAGATAAGGCATCCGCATTCCCGTGAAGAATTTCTTTCCGATAAATAACCTGAAAGTCATTGTTGAAGCCTTTCCGACCAGCGTGCCAACTGGCCTTTCAAGTCTTTGAAGGACATCAACCACTTCAGCGAGGCATGGTCCGTTCGTATCACGAACTCTCCATATAGTCGACAAATGATAATAGTGAAACGCTTTAATTCTTTCGACAATTGCCAAAAAGCTCCCGCTGCGTTACGCAATAGTTTCTTTCCATTTTATTTACAATGACTGTAAGAAATCACCTTTTCCCTTTCGTTTTGAAGTTACGATAAAACCGCTATTTCGCAACCTGACGCGTCAATGTCCAGAAATTTTCCTTCTCTTCGTGGAAAAAATAAAATCAGAGAAGAACTAAGAGCCCATCGCAATTCATTAAACGAATCATTACACTTATCTCATATAAATCTCATTTGATTCTTAGTCAATTTATAAAGCGGCTTTGCGAACGAAGAAAATCCTTTTACAAATTTTTGATAATAGGAATAAACCCAAAAAGCTTCATAAATGCTTCTTGTTTTGTGCGACTGGCCAATTGGTTATGGCAACAATTTTCTTTCTGTCCGTAGAAATTCTCTCAGATAAAATTACATGCCCTAAATATTTTACCGTCCGAAAAGAACATATTTTTTTAGATTAATTTTTGCATTTACTTCTTGCATACGCAAAAATACCTTTTTTAAATTTTCTATCATTTCTTCGAAATTTTCACCAAAAAAATAATCACATCAAAATAGACTAAATAAATTTTCGAAAGTAATTCCTCGAAGAATTATTAATTGTTCCATTACTCGCTCGAACGGGGGCACACAAATCGAATGGCATAACCCTAAACTGCCATAACCCATTTCCGAGAGAAAACGCAGTTTTCTCTCTTCTGGTCGAATCTTAACTTGCCAATACCCACTTTTTTAATTTAAAGTGGAATACCAAGAACTTCCTGAAAGTCGATCGAAAATGTCTACTCGGGGTAAAGAATAAGAATCCTTTTTAGTAATAGCATTTAGCCTGCGATAGTCGACACAAAATTTTATTGTTCTGTTTTTCTTTTTCACTAAAATAGCTGGTGACATCCAAGGATTTACAAATTCCTATTATTCCTTGCTCCCTTATTTCTTCAATAATTTCATCGATCTTTGCCTTCATATGAAATAGAAAACTCGACAAGGAGCTTGTTTAATGGAAAGAGAATTTTTCAAATTAATCTCATGTTTTCCCACAATTTCCTGCAATAATCTGCTCAGAAAATACATCACAAAATTCATTTAGTAATTCCGCAAAAAGCTTTTTCTGGAATTGCGTTAAATATTCAGAATCCCTGTCGAAAAGACACTTTAAATTCGAGGAAACATCAAAATCAGACAATTTGTTTATGCGAAAACATTGAATTTCGTTCTTCCCTGTTTCTTTCTGATTACTAAAAATAGATTCAATTTTCTAAATTGAGTTTCTCGAGAAAGTCTACACCAAGAATACATTCATCATTGATTTTTGCTACATTGGAATCTCAATCAAATAGTTTTCTAGTCGAACTTTTATATACACTTTATAGTTAATCGACATCTTTTCTCCCGTAGGATTTTAAATTACAGTTATTTATTTTAATTTTACATTGACTCGGCTCAATTAAATTATCATTTAAAATTGACACATCATAACCTGTATCGATTCTCAAAACACAGCGTTTATTATTTATTTCTCCTTGAAAACAAAAACTTGTTAAATTATGTTTAAGTTTATTAAACTAAAAGAACATTGATTATTATTACAACAATTGTTTTTCGGGATATCCCTGAAATCAGTTGAACGCACTCCACTCGACTATTTCTGGTTTACCGATTTATTCAATATTTTGATCAGAAATGTCCCTCTTTACCACATTCCCAATATTCTTTATCTTTTTTATTTTTCTATAATCTCTCCCCTTTTCAAATTTCTTAAATCCGTTTTTATTAATTTTTTTCTCTCATCGTGCTCCTTTTTCTCCTTTTCGAAATTAAAATTTTTCCCTCTTTTCTTTTCATAATTAAAATTATCCTTTTTAGTTCTGAACTTTTTAGTAACGGAAACGAATTATGCACACACGATTTTATCGCGAACCGTATCGGGACATTCCGGATATGCCGATTGCGACAATCTTTCGATATCCCAACGAGGCAATACTTTCTCCGTATTTCTGTTTCCTATTTGTAAACTGCGAATAATAACTTTGCAATGATTTCTCCAAAACGCATCTCGAGTTTAGATTTCAATTCCTCGAATCACAAACTCTCCAAATTTTTCAAGACTGCACTCTACCGCGTAAACATGACAGTTTAGCAGTTTTTGTCTCCTCTCCCCAACGGTTCGCTCGAGCGATTAGGTTGAATGCGCGAGATATTCGCGTAAAGGAGCGTTCCCTTCGAAAGTATCAGGCTTAGGCTTAATATTCATCTGACCGCGAAATGTCACAGACGCGTCAAAATGGTTGACAGCGCCTCCGTCTGTATCTAGGCAAAGCGGTACGATTCGTCATGCTCAACAATATTTGTAAAAGAATTTCCACTCGCAATGGAACCAACGCGACCGGTACACTTAAAAAAGGATCAGTCACGCGTATGTTCGCGACAGAAGAGTGGTTTTGTGGAGATCTCACGTAATCTCTCTTGCAATTGACAGATCTGTACATCTCGTTGACTCCGCAAATGCCTCGACGCTGTTCCTTTCGCAATTGCCGCATCTCCCGCAAAACTGTCTGTAGCACCGTTTGCATCGAGGAAGTCTCCTCGATCTGCGGGGCTGCCTCCTCTGCTGTCATCTTCGTTTCTCGTGGAACGGTCGTCGAACCTTCCGGATTTTCCATTTAAGTTTTCCTTCTCGTGACAATCGGAGAACGAATCATCCGAGAACCTTTGAATCTCGGACGAGTCCCCAAAATATTGCGCCCGCCTCGCAACGTTCACATTCGCGATCGTGATACGCTCTTTCGAGCCACAGGAAAGAAAGGACTAAAGGATTTATAGGAAATAACAAGTAATTCCTTTTATTAATAAGAAAATACAGCATGAGCAAACAAGGAACTCCGTAAAATGTTATATGGAATATCTCGGCGGAAAAGCACGTTCGAACGAACAACTGCTCTCCGTAGATCTGTCTGTCGCGGACCATCAACAAGCGTGTCGTCTGGACAACTTCTGACATCACGGATGTCGATACAGCGCAGCATGCGACGGAGTAACAGTATGTTCGAGAGAGAATAGAGAGGAATAGCAGATCGGTTGAGATACAGAGATATCGATAGGTTGAGTCTGTTTGAAAGAGATAGCGCAGAAAGAAAGAGAAGATGGAGGAAAAGAAAAGGAGGGAGAAGGAGAGAGAGAAGGAGGGATGGAAGGAGGAAGGGAAGGAGGGGAAGTAGATGACGGAGAATTGGAAAACTAGTTAAAGATAGGTGTAGAAGTATAATTGAGTTGATGAAGTTCACAAAAAAGAAGAGAAAGAAAGAGGGAAGAAAGAGGGAGAGGAAAGAGAAAATAGAGGAGGTTTTTAGGAAAACCTTTTAAAAAAATGATGAGAACACTAATCAAAAACAAGTAAATGAGGAAGGAAATAAGGGAAGGATTAAAGAGAGTTAAGAAAGAAATAAAAGAACTAAAGGATAAAAGGAGATAATGAGAAAAGAAGTGGAGAGGATAAAAAAGAAATTGAAGGAAAGGGAGAAAAGAAGGAAAAAGGAAAAGGAGAGGATGGTAAAGACATTGGAAAGAGAATTGGATAAAATGAAAATAAGAGCAGGAGAGTGGAAAGGGGAGGGGGTAAAAAAACAGACGGGGATGAAATAAGAAGTGAGAAAGGGAATGAAAGATGGATGGAAAGGATAAGAAAATTGGAGAAACAAAAATGAATAGAGAAAGAGAGAGGAAAGAAAAAAAAATATTATTATAAAAGGGTTAAATATAATATAAAGAAATATAAAGAAATATTATTATAAAGGGTTAAGGAAAAGGGGAAATAGAGAAGATTAAAGATGTAATGGGAAGAATAGAAATGGGGGTGAAGATAGAGAAAATAAGAAAGATAAAGGCGGATAGACAAGAAAAGAGGTGAGTTATGGTAATAATGTTGGGGAGTTTAGAAGATAAGGGAAATACAATAAGGAATAAATGGAAGCTGAAGGGAAGAGATCTATATGGATTGAAGAAAATTCGACTTGGTAAGAGAGGAAGATGAGGTGGATGATAGGTGGTTATGAAGGTGGGGAGAAGAACAAGAATGGGGCAGGGAAGAAGATATAGATTGAAGGAGAAAAGGTGAAAATGGGGTGATGAAAGGGAAGAACTAAAGGATGGTAAGAGAAGGAAATGAGGAGGAGGGGGGAATTAATGATGAGAAAAGAGCAAAGAGGAAGAGAGAGAAAGGAAGGAGAGACAGGATCAGGGGAATAGGGGAGGAGATGAACAAGAGGGATGGGGAGAGGGATAGAGATGATAAAAAAGGGAAAAAGAATAAAGAGGAGGGTAGGAGAGGGGAGAGAGGAAGCAGAGAGAGGGAAGCAGAGGATTGAGGAAAAAAGAGAGAAGGGTGAAAGAAATGGAGAAAGAAGGGGAGGAAGAGAAATACAGAGACTTTTAGGCAAGTTTGAAACATAGGTGGAGGAGAAGGGATGGAAGTATTGTATGTAAGAGAAAGGTTGTCAGATGGATATATATATATATATTATATATATATAATATATATATATATAAATATGAAGAAGGTCGCAAAAGAAAGAAACAAAAAAGGAAGAGTAATAGAGGGATTGGTGATAGGAAAAAAAGAGATTTGTTTGAGGAGGAGGAGGAGAAGAAAGAAGTGGAGGACATGGTGGCGGGAAGAATAAAAGTAGGTAGAAATAGGACGATGGGTGTATGTTAACTGGAATATGGAAAGAAAGTTGGAGGATTTAGCGGAATGGAAGGAGGGAAAAGAAGAGAAAGTGATAGGAGGGATTTTAATGCGAGAACGGAGAGAGGAAAGAAGAATAAAGGAAAAGAATGAAGGAGAGAAGAAAGAAAAAAGAAAGTCAATGGATAGAAAGGAAAACAAGAATGAAAGTAAATTAATAGAATTTATAAGAGAGAAAGGATGATCAATTTTAAATGGGAATATAGAAAGGGATGATAAATTGGACATATACAGGGGGAAGGGGGGACTCAGTGATTGACTATATATTGGATGAGGGAAGATATATTATATGAAAATAGAGGATGCAATAGATTCGGATTATCTTCCATTGGCAGTTTAACTGAAGGGAGATAGGGATAGGAGAAGAGGAGAGGAAAGGGAAGGGAAAGAAGTATGTAGAGAAGTCTGGAATGAGGGAGGTAAGGAGATATTTAGAGAGATGTTAGGGAGAATGAAATGAAGGAAAGTGAATGTGCATGAGAGCTTGAAGGAAGTGGAAGGGAAAATAAGAGAGGTATTCGAAAATATAGAAATGGAGAGAGGAAAAAAAAGGAAGAAAAGAGAATGGTGAGAGATGTAGAATATAGTGAAAAGAAATCAAAAGGATCCTTGAGCGTTCTGTGTTGGCCCGTCAGCATTCCGCGTATCGGGCGAGGATAGCTTCCGCGCCTTAAGTTTACAATTTATATTCGCTCAGGACCTTTTTTTATACTAATTATTTAAAAGTAACTTTGAATATTTAATAAATCAGTTTCGGCAAACATTTATTTAATTGTTTTTTGTACGTTTCTTGAACGTTCGCGCAATTGTCACTTGTGCAATTAGCACTCGTAACAAATGTGAAAAAGAAGGAGAATGAGGGATAAGGGAAATTGGGAAATAATAAATAGGAAAAGGAAGAAATGGAAGGAGATAAATAAGAGGACAGAGATGAGAGAGTGGGAGGAATATTTCAAAGAGTTATTGGGGGGGGGATAGAAAGAAGAGTAATAAGAGGAAAAAGAGAAAAGAGGAAGCGAGAGATAGGAAAGGAGTTAAATAGAGAAAAAGTAAGAAAGATGATTAGGAATTTAAAAGATGAAAGAACAATGAGAAGTATGAGAAGGGGGAGATGGTCAGATGAATGAAAAGAGGTAGTGTCGGTAATGAAAAAAGGGAGAGAAGGTAAAGAACTATAGGCGGGTGTCGATAATGCTGATATTGTATAAGATGTACGGCGTTGGCGGAAAGATTGAGGGAGGATGTGGAAGGGAAGAGATTAATTTCACCGAATCAAGCGGGTTTCAGAAAAGGGATGGGAACATAGATAATATATATGTGTTGAATTTTTTAATAAATAGTTAAGGAAAAAAGGAGAAAAGTAATAGCATTATTTGTAGATTTGAAAGCGGCGTTTGATTCGGTGGATAGGGGATTATTGGTGGAGACTTTGAGGAAGACGAGGGGAGATAAGGGAAGGACTGATAAAAAGAGTGGAAGAAGAAATGTTGTGGAAAACAAAAAGTAGAGTGAGAGTGGAGAGGAAATTAGGAGAAAGGCTTTGGACGGCGAGAGAGGTAAGGCAAGGATGTTCGTTGAGTCCCTTGTTATTTAATATATTGACATTTAATATACAGACCTGGAGGAAGAGATGGGAAAAGTTAAATGGGGGGGAGTGAAGAAGACAAGAAGATATATGGTTTGGCTTACGCAGATGATATGGTTTGGCTTACGCAGATGATATGGTTTGACGGAAGTTGAAGGGGGCATGAGGAGTACATTCTGTAAAAAGTACCCGTAATTGTTAAATAAAACACAAAAAAATTAATTAATTAATTTATTCATCAAAATTTATTTTATCGCCTTCAAAGTAGGTCTCATCGAGTGTAATACAACTATGCCATCGTTTGACCCAATCCTCCATACTCATTCGTAGGCTGATTGAGATATGGCTTTAGTTCCTTCAGCAAATTTTCTTTTATGGCCTCAATTGACTCACAAAACGTCTTCCTCGAAGTGATAATTTTAGCTTTGAGAACAGGAAAAAGTCACACGGGGTCATATCAGGCGAGTATGATGTTTTCGACATTGAGTTTTTGAATAAAAACTCTTGTACAACGATGGCTTTATGCGATGGTGCATTATCGTGGTGCAAAATTCATGCATTGTTGCCATTTTCAGCGGATATTCTCGCGCAAACGCCTCATGACGCCTACATATTCTTTATTTACCGTTTGTCCTTCTAGAAGAAATTCGGAGTGCATCACGGTAATTTGATTTTATCGATATTTTCGTTCGTAGATCAGATCGACCAAAACGAGGTAAATTAATTATCACTTCTCGGCCTTCTTACTTATACTTTATATACTTGTGTTTTTGACATGCATGATTCACCATAGGTCTTTTGTAACATTTTCAGTGATTTGGCATACGAAATTTCGTTTGACACACAAAATTTAAAGCAAACTCTTTGTTCAATTAATTTTTCCAATGTAAAAAGCAAGCACTCAAAAGTATGATTAACAAAAACAGCTGTCAACACACGGGATAATAGATCGCGCTCAAATTCCGCGTGATAACTCAGTACAGTAATACCAATTTACAGAAAAAAAATTGTGACGATATCTTTTACGTGCATCTTTTAAATGATAAATTCCGGGTACTTTTTACACAGAATGTACGATAGAGAGATTAGAGGGGTTATATTATAAGGAAGGAATTGGAATTAAATAGGGAAAATAATGAGATTCAGGAAGGGAGAGAGTAGGAGTAATAAGGTGAGGTGGAAGAATAAGATGATAGAAAAGGTAAAGAAGTTCAAATATCTGGGATATACGTTGGAAGAAAATGGAGGAGAGAGAGAGAATTAAAGAATGAGTGGAAAGTGTGAGGGATAGGGGAGAGAGAAGAAGAAGGGGGAGAGAAGGGGTAAGAGGGAGAAGGGGAGAGGAGGGGTAAGAGGAGAAGGGATGAGGAAGGCTTTGCGGGAAGGATTGATGATGATTTTGAGAATGGAAGAGCTGAGATATTATAACGTAAGCGGAAGTCTAAGCTTAGGGGGAGAGAGAGAGAGAGAGAGAGAGAGATATGTTAAAATAGAATAAGATAGAATAAATCAGGATAAGAGTGCTTGTATATAATTGTATAATTGTTATTGTATATATTTATAATCTCAACGGGATGCAATAAAGATTTAACTAACTAATATTGGAGAATGGTCTGGAAGATTGAACACGTTGTTCAAACAAGTTGCCCATAATTGGCTGACTTGACTTCGAATTAGCTTTAAAGCATTTTATGCATTTGTGGACTTCGGTCGAACAGCTTGGCGACCGCACAATAACCAAAATTTTTAACGAACTGAAGAAAGAGTTATCTGTGTTTCTGCATGTAAAAGTCTTACGTGTTCTTGTTCAATTAACCTGATGAAAGGATGTTCAGATGAAACACTAATTGATTTTTCGACGAATATCTTAGATTTGAGTGTTGAAATCTTCTTCCAACACAGATGAAATCTGCTTGATCCAAAAATGGATTAAGAGATAAAAGTTTGCTATCTCTCAGTAAATCCTTGTTGAATTGAAGATTCTTCAATTCTTGTGCGAAAGCTGTTGCTTGAACATTCTTGACTAGACATTGAATTGCTCTAATTCGAGGTTTTCAAGAGAACCCCATAACTTAAATTTGTACTTATACTCTCATCTGCCCATTTTCCCAGGAATTTTATTATTATTGGAGAATCATAGAGAAATTGTCAAGAATTCTGTCTTATTATTAAGTTTCCTTTGGCAGTTGTTGATGAAACAACTATATGCGATGACTCGGATGAGTCTGTGAAATTGTGAGTAATGTGTTGTAAATGTCCCAGCTTGATTGTAGTAGATGAAATGAGAATTGTTTTATGTTGTTCTGGTCTCTACCCTTCACTTGATGAAGTATTGTTTGGCCAATTGCATGAATCATCTGCAAGCCATGACGGCTCATTCCATCAGAGCCTTGAATTGAGCAATGATGCAGGTGACATGCTTCTGGAAATTATATCTGCTGAGTTCTGAGATGATTCCATGTAAGCCTAATTGTCAGGATTTGATAGTTCTTGAATGGTGCTGACTCGGTTTGCCACAAAGATAGTCCATCTTCTTGAGCATGATTTGATCCACGATAGGTTGATGATCGATTTTGACCAGTAATACACACATTCGAAATCAATTTTAATTGTAAAACCTTATGTTAATTGAGCGGCTAACAATCCTGTACATAGTTCTAGCTTTGGAAGTAACAAATTCTTTAGTGGTGATTTTGCATATATTAAGCTCACATGATGATGATCGCTAGAGTCTGTATTGCGAGAATAGATACACTACATGCCCTTTCACTCGCATCAGCGAAACTGTATAATTCCATTTTCTTGAAATCCATATACACAATGATGCTTCGTGCAATACGAAGTTCAATTGCAGCAGTTCTATTTGATAGTGAAGCCATTACTGTTTAGAGGAACTGTTTCGTCCCAGTCTAGTTTTAATTGCCATAACCATTGCATGAAGATCTTCGCTGTTGTGATGACTAGTCCAATGAATCCCAAAAAATCGAATATGTGTGCAATACTTGATAGAATTGTGCGCTTCGAAATTGTTCTAATTTGATTAGATTTATCGATGGAAAATTTAAATTGATCTTGCTTGGAGTTCCATTGCAATCTCAGTGTCGATGTGTTGTTGAAGGTTAATGTGCATCTGATGATGCGTCCCTGACAATTGCAGAGTGTTTAGAAGCCTATTTATGTAAAACAAATCCAACTTTATTTAAAATTGTATTAATTTTTTCTTTGATGACTAGGAATTTCTGAATTGGGTTTGCTCCTGTGATGAGATCAACGTAAAAGAATTGATAGAAAGAGGTAATTTAAACATGCTCTCCACGGATTCTGTGAGCCAACTGGATATTTTTGGGCATGATGATAACTCTCTTGGCGTGAATAACGCAAAGGTTAGGAGGTCCTCAAACACCGACGAGATAGGTTTCGCTCGCCTCCTGAAGAGCCATGACGGTCGAGCTCCGGAAACGGAGATCGGTCTTGAAATCCTGAGCGATTTCACGAATCAGTTACTGGAACGGAAGCTTGCGAATCAGAAGTTCTGTGCTCTTCTAACGAAGGATCTCACGAAGAGCGACAGGTCCAGGACGATGAGGTTTCTTCACATCACCAGTTGCGGGAGCACTCTTACGCGCTGCTTTCGTCGCCAACTGCTTACGTGGGACTTTGCCTCCGGTAAATTTGCGAGCAGTCTGCTTAGTTCTTGCTATTAAACGAATTCGGTTGCTATTCGTCATATCCGTATGCTATGACAAGCTATAGCGGTATTCTTGATGCTCCAACTAACTCTTCGTTCACGTTAGCTGTCTCCTATAATGCTCGTACAGCTAGATATGAAGCACATGCTGTGCCATATATCATGGTTTTTAATTTGAAAACTTGTATGCCATTTTCTTTATTGGTGCGCATCATAAAATTCTTTGCAAGTTTCGTTGTTTCTCATGAATCAAGTCTATACATTTTTTGAATGTCTATTGCGAGGACATATTGCCATTGACGAAACCTGATGAGCAATGTAAAGACATCTTGTTGCAATGTACGTCCTACCATTATCACATTGTTGAGTGACATTCCTGAATCAGTCTTACATGAAGCGTCGAAAACGACTTATTTTTGTGATTGTGCTGGATGGCTTCACAACTGCATGATGTGATAGATAATATATGAGATTTGCGTCTTGCATGTTTGCATCGACTAGTCTCATATGACCAAGAGTTTGATATTCATTGATGAATTGTGTGTACTGTTCCTTTAATTGGATTCTTGCTCAGTTTGCGCTCTAGCGAATAGAAATGTTCCAATGTCATAAGAATTGCCTAATGATTGTGTGGCATCTTGTTTGAATAGCATTTCCACTACGAATCTTTGAATGTTGCGATAATGAGTTTCCTTGAAGTGTTCTTCGTATTCTCTTTTTTCTGCCGTAAATGTAGGTTGATGAATGACCTGGTCCAGCTGCCAAAATTTAGAAATTGCCTTTTCCAAATTCGCAATAGGTGATTGTATTGCTGAGTTATATTGTTGTGGATTGACTCAAGGTCTGTGTGCATCTGCCGCCAAATATCCAATCGAATAATGTCTTCTGAAGCAATAGATGATTGGGAGATTCTTTGATTTGGTCAACATATAGGATGTTCCAGAATATTTCAGCTTTTATTAATAGGTCTATGTCCGTAGATTGATGAAAAGTTGCATCTCTCAATCGTAAATTCTGTGGTAGTTTCACGTTCGCCCTATTCAAGCGGAAAATTAGGCAGACGGTAACTTATTTGTGTCAATATGAGACAATCAATACTAACGTTGAACGCATGATGCTTTGAACTTATATTGATTTTAACCATTTCTTGTGTGTGAGTCCATGATTGATTAATTCCTATCATTGGAATGTTGGTAACTCTCGTAGTAAGACCGGCGAACCTAGTCTTCTGTAGCGAAATTTGATTAAGAGCCCGAATCTAGTAATGCTCGACATATTTATATATTTGTGCTCTATTCCCTGGCAGTTCTTTGCGTTTATCAGTGCCGTCGAAAGAAACACTTGTGTAAATGAAGAATAATTCATTATGCGAAACACTTGTCGACAAGGATGGTGATGTTTCCTTTCCTTACAATGAGCCTACAGCTCATTCTATTTGATTGTGTCATATGTAACAACGTATTTTGATGTCACAACCACATGTCTTGCAGTTGCTTGTCCTGCACGTTTTGGCTGTGTAGAACGAAAATCGAAGACAATTTATAATTTATGCTTTTTATTAGGTGTACAACTTTGCTTCCGCCGCTTTTTTCCGAAATTCGAGGCTTTATTGTAAAAAACTGGTTATATATTTATGATTCAAAGTATTGTCCATCGCTGGCCACTACTTTCTCCCATCTTTCGGATAGCGTACGAATCCCGCGTCGAAAAAACTGATCATCTTTTGAGGCTATCCACGAATCGATTTCCAATCCAATCCAATTTTTTACTTCTTCATAAGACCGGAAGTGCTGGTCAGCCAGGCCGTGTGCCATTGATCGAAACAAGTGATAGTCAGAGGAAGCAACGTCTGGAGAATACGGCGGGTGGGATAGGACT
>Ga0157363_1000309_pt1:25000-37266 | contig 37266 bp, 22 predicted proteins | sample AttsexASBM1_FD_111477 | JGI IMG/M metagenome (GOLD analysis project Ga0157363, IMG submission 111477) | Fungus gardens microbial communities from leaf cutter ant in Ribeirão Preto, State of São Paulo, Brazil - Atta sexdens ASBM1 | ecosystem: Host-associated > Fungi > Mycelium >... | reverse complement strand
TGTATGGGGTGGGTGGGTGGATGGATGTATATATATATATATATATATATATATATATGCGTGTGCGTGTGTGTGTATATATATATATATATAAAATGTTATACTTCGATATTTATGAGATTTATTGATCGTCGTAATTTGATTACTTTCCACAATTGCCTGAAAGAAAATACAATGTTCAAATTTTATACATCAAATATTGATCAATACTTGTCGAAACTATATTATACTTATTATATATGAAAGCCTAGTAATTATAAGCGTAATGCTTCAATGTTTAATCGCAAATATCAGAATGTTCTGTGAAGAATATGCACTGAAAAATAGAAACATTTATGATGGTCGAATTTATTATTAAATGAAAAAAATGTGAACGCCACATAGTTATTTAAGTCTTTAAAATAGGTATTGATATTAGATAAATATTTATATTGTTTTCGTTAACTAACAAATTACGCGAAAAAATAATGAATCCAATATATGAAAATTAAATTTCGAATGTAAAATTTCTTTGCATACAATGCAAAAGATTGAAAGATATGATGTGCATTGTGTGACTGTACATACAACTTAAAAAAAAAACATTTTGACATTGATTTTTTTGTTAAACCGTACTAAAAGCCTCAAAATTCTATACTGCAGAATATAATTTTCTAATTTCATACTTTTATATAATCGTCACAATCGCTATTTTTCTTTCGATCCAGAAAGTCATAAAAATACAAATAGTCTCAAAAATTACATATAATCTTTACATATAATCGCTGGCAATCAATTGTCAAAGAGAAAGAATTCATGTTGTATTAACATTTTTAATTGTGATCTAGACATGTGATTAGAGTATATTAAAAGGCAAGTATAATATATTATAATTACAATCATTACATCTTACTTTCACACAACTTGAAAAGTTCACATCTATAACGAGTTAAAAATTAATAGTCACAGTGCTTATATGCAACGTAGGACTCGTGGAAAATTTACTTAAAACTAAAGTAATTCATTTTATCATTTCTATTTTTTTTTTCACTGTATTCCTTTAGCAATTTTTTTTCTTTTTAACAATCATTCTCAAAATCTATTGATAGTATCGGTATAATTCAGATTTAATTGGCGATGAAATACATTTAGTTTTCAGCAAATATGTATCCACGATGAATACACAATTTAATAATAGCATGTTCGTATATATTTATAATTATCTATGGCAAGAATCCGCTCATTTTAAGACATGTATTGCATTACATTCATATATTTACGAAGTTCAACTATCATTGAAAAGATCAATTACGCAGAACAGTAATTAAAGATAAAAGAAGAATTAGAAATTATCGAACTGATAATCTGTGAAGTAAATAATTTTACAAATTACTTTTACGTTTCCCTGCAATGTTGACAAGCAAATATAATATAAATCGCTTCCTTGAATCATAAAAGATGTTTGTAATATTAAAGCTAAAAAAATTCAATACAGAACAAATAAACATTTGATTTAAATTTAAACTACTGTGTTTCGCAGTTACAACGTTCGGAAACAATCACAATTTTCGTATATCTATGCGAACATTATCAAGATAACGAATTCTGAAATAAGTCTAGAGTTTATATTCTATACATGACTTCCTAACGCTTCAATGATTATATTTGCGCTACATTTCAAAGTCTGCGACAGCAACAATAATAGGATAATAATACTGGCAAATTGTATGGCGGCTTTCAAGCAGACTTTTTATCCCTAGAGAATGAATATTTTCTAGCGAATATTTTCGTGTGTTCATCTAAGTACGTATACTACAATATATTATTTAAAATCTACAATATTTTGTAATTGTGTTTAACAATATCAATGCTTTCATTTGACAGATACGTGGTGCTATAGATGCACCTATCAAATAATTTTTACAATTTATATCCTTCCCCGATTTTGATTATTCGATAAACGATAATTACACGTACATTTTCGCGCGTTCGCAGCAATCTGTTCTTATGTCACTAAGATAATATTGACTCTTAAATTGTCAAACAATTATTTCTGGACACTTGAATAAACGTGCGGATAAAAATTCTTGCTTTATCGTCTAATATATATAGTACATTTTCCTATAGTGCAGTTGAAAAAGGATTCAGTTTACTACATGACAATGTTGCTATTTGATTAAATACATTTCAGGTATATTTTCATAAATCACTTCTCGTTCACGCTCATCTACTTTTAATGTAAATGTAAGAAAAAAACAACGTTTTTCACATGATTTGTATAACAAATAAAGTAATCGCAACATTAAAAGTATACAATGAAATATTAAAAATTCTTCGCACACTTACAAAGTAATAATGCAATTAAATAATTCTATTTAGCGCTATTTATATACAGTGTTCCATCAGAAACAGAGGCAATTAAATACATATAAAATATATGATACATAGATTTGAAAAAATTCGGAAAATAAGTAAAACATGATTAGACAGGACTATTCTTAATATTTAATACAAGTAAATACAAGTAAATACACAAAATTACTATATACAACTTGTATGGCAATTACGAGAAGAAAAATTAAATCTTTGATCAAGATATTCAGATCCTGTTTCTGAAGAATCATTCTATATAAAAAAAGTATTCTTATATCTATATAAAATAAATAAACTTGAAAAATATAACAGAACTATTATCAGAATAAAATAAGAGGAATGAATATTAAGTCAAATGCCGAGTTTACAATAGCCAGCTTATTTAAATAATAAAACATTTATGTATTTTTTTACATAACAATTCACAAATAATCATCTAAATCAAATATATGTATCTCTTTTATAATCCTATCTTACTATGTAAAATTACTAACGAGTCGGACAAATTCTTATGTCCAAGATGCTAGAAATCGATCCAAGATCTCGAATGGAGAAAGAATTGATCAATCGCAGTTATGTGACTGTACTGTTCAAATGTGATTTGTTAATTCTTTCTCGTGCTGATTTCTAGCATTGTGTGTGTTGATAAGGCTTAAAAGAATATTTGATTGTGGAAGCCGTAAAACGTCTTAACGTTAAATAATTGATTGTAATTAATTTATCATACACAAAATAAGTTCTTCCTCATAAGTCTTTAGTAAATATATCTTGATGTTAATAGGTGTCTCACTAACGTATTTGTATAACTTCATATATTTAAACTATAAATACGAATATTTGCTTAAAACGGCCATTGCACGCTCAATAAAGATATAATTTGCATTACGAAATAAAATATTAAAGATTATCTTTGTGAATAAATTCAAACGAGTAAAAAATTGACTATTGCTATGTAATATGATAAATTAATGTTACACGAAAGAGAGTTGTGCAGGATGCATATGAAAATGAAACGTCAACAGAAATGTAAACGTTTTTAAATTCAATATTTTGTCTATACTTTTATATACGGATAAGATGGAAATGATCTAAGTTAAAGATTTAATCGAAAATCTCTTAGATGCCTCCAAGGGGGTGGATCAGGGGGTGGAGGCAAAGGGACTGGTTACGGGCGGCAATGGCCTCTTTTCCTACCACCTTCGTTATCCTCATCCTCGCCACCCCTTCGTACTTCCGTATAACGTTCACCCTTTACACTTACGATCTTATTGTCAAGATACCGTACCAACTTCTTAGGCTCTGTTTTCGGCGCGACTGGACGGTGTTCGCGACAATCGTCATCCCTATCAACATAACTATATCGTGCGATGATACGAGACTTCAACTCCTCATCGTTCAATCTTGCCTTATTACGACCGTTGGGCTGAAACAAATAATTTTTAATCCGCCATTTAAATCATATCGCTTTTATATAATTAAGCAACGTCGCTACGAAATCTCACCGTTAGAAACGTGAGATTGCTCACGATGCTTTGACCCGCTTCCTGACGATGTAATGCGAGTTGCGCGGCTTTCGCTATATCACCTCCAGCCACTGCTAAACAATGCCTCGCTTCGGCAGGACTTGCCGCCGGAAACATCTCTTGCAGTAGAGCCACCTGATGCCAAGAAGATTCCTAAAAAAAGTTATAATAGATGCTCGAAAACACATCTCGTACATGTCCACGTCCGGTGTTTCTCTTACTTCTGAAAAGTATTCTCCACTAGAATCGCTTCCAGCGTCACTCGTTTCCGAGAGATGATGGACTCGCATTCTTTGTGTACCGGCCGGCAGTAAAGCAGCCAGACTGATGTGATTCAGTGGATCACTATGGGACTGGCAATTTTCATTCTCCTTACTCTCCTGCTTCAACTTACTTTCTACATCGAGCAACCATTTCGACACAGCCTCTTTCTCGATAGTAGAAAACTCAGGAAGGCAGGCAGATACCATTTCGCATAGTCCATCCACATCTAAATTTTCTTCCAATGCACTTTCTTCTACCATACTCACTACATAACTGAGCACAATGTCATCTATTAAACTAAAACAAGAGAATATCTATTAATGTTTCCATCATAATAAAAAATTTATTGGAGAAAATCAAAATTACATAGACATTTACAAAGCAGTGGTGGTTTATTCAAATCCGGTGTAATAAAAACAATAATTATTATTACATAGAATGTTATTGTATTACAAATGTAATTATGACTGTTTTCCTTTTACGAGACACAGTGATTCATTGAATGTTAAAAGCTAGAGCTACGTTCTGTTTTACATATGATGCATCATTCCTTGTTCGATAAATAACAAGGATAAATGATACATCATGCATGAAACGAAAGCCTTGAATAATATTTGTATCAACTGTTAAAAGGAAAACAACCTGATTAAATCAGATTAATGAAAATAATTATAGAGATGAAAAAGAAGGATCTATACCTCAATTGAGCGGTGGGTACCTGCTTCCTAACAAAACTAAATAAGGCCTTCTTTACCAGTTCCTCCTTCTCATCCATCGTCCGGCTCATCCTGCAATCGTCAAACCCGTTAATATACGTATCCTTCGGTAAGGCTAAAAATATTCGATCAAATATCAACGATGTTCGGATCCGTACGACATAAAAGCAAACACACCCGACCAAACACTTCCGCGAGTTCCCAACCTCCGCGAGCGAGGCCGTTCTCAAATGCTCTCGCGGAGTCGCGGTTGGTCGCGGTCTGATTCTGACTGGCGATGCGACGAAAAATGTTCCTCGCGCGTACGTGCGACAACGTTCATTGATCCTTTATAATATAGGTTAAGGGAGACGAGAGGGCAGCAGGTCTCTAATTCGTCAGCGGTCAGCCCTCAAGCGCCCTTACGCGCGAGATGCTCCAACGACGGTCCCTCGAGAAGTGAGACAGAAGCATTGATTGTGATTGATCACGCGGAATATTTGCGTCGCATATAAGATGGGGTGAATAAGTCGGTAGGTAAATAGATAAAAAGGATAGATAAACGGAAAGGATATTAGGGAAAGCGATAATCGCGATTGCTTGGCCATGACAGAACGGTGGATCACTGGCACAAACCGCGCCGGTCGTTGCTCGCTCGCAAGACGAAAAACTTGGCAGAAAACGCGCCGGTACGAACCTGACCCTGAAACCAGGCTACCTCAATCGGGATACTCGAGTTTGCCTGCAACGCCAAACAGCGAAGATAAATTTCGTATACAAACAACGCTAGTCGATTTGACAGTTTGACGAGGGGAGGGGTGGACGCGTAGAGTGGAGTAAAGATCCTCAAGATCAGACAACGCTGACTATTCCGTGATTGGCTCTGCTATGTTGTTATGAAAGCGGATGTTGAGAGAGAGAGAGAAAGAGAGAGAGAGAGAGAGAGAGAGAGAGAGAGAGAGAGAGAAAAGAGAAAGAACGTTGGTCTGCGCATGTGCAGTAAGTCTGTAGAGTTAAAATATCTGTAGAGTTAAAATTTTTGAAGCTGAAAAAATCTTCCACAACTCATGCAGATTGTGTTTATGTTGTATACATATGTATATACATATTTAAAGATACCTTAAAGTATAAATTATGCTTTCTCTCTAATCAGAGCTGTAAGTTTTTGAAAATCCTTTACTGTGATTGGCTAATTCTTATGGCTCCTGTACACAAAACACGACAAAGCTTGCCGCGCGGCGGAAGTTGTCCGCACTAATCAATAATTCTATGGTCGGTATTCATAGGCCGATATTTATAGTCAGATTTTATATTCAAGACCGTTTTAAGTACAGTCTTAAGAAGTCACGAACCAATCAGAAGGTTGCATTAGCGTCTTAAGACATTACTTAAGTCGGTTTCCGTGTCTCCAAAAGACGGCAATAAATCTTACGTCATACGCCAATGCTTGTGCGTTACTTACATACACTCTACAATTTAAGTCTAAATAAGTTTTATGACATTTAAGTCTAAATAAGTTTTATGAATTTTTGTGTTCAGACCCTAAATAATGTCTTAAAATGTTAATGCAGACGGTCTTATATTCTTGAATATAAGATCTGACTATGAATACCGGCCTATGAATACCGGCCATAGTCAGATTTTTACATTCGAGACCGTCTTAAATATAATTTTAAGAAGTCACGAACCAATCAGAGGATTGCATTAGCGTCTTAAGACATTACTTAAAACGGTCTTGAAATAAGATTCGACTATGGCCGGTATTCATAATTGAGTCTTTCAAGACCGTCGGCATATGACGTACGATTTATTGCCGTCTCTTGGAGACAGTAATAAATTTTATGTCATACGTGAAAGCTTGTGCGTTACTTATGTCTACAATTTAAGTCTAAGTAAGTGTTATGACAATTCTTGCGCTCAGACCCTAAATAATGTCTTGCAAAACTTATAGAAATAATATAATATTTCTGCCGCGCGGCAAAATAATCGTTGGGTCGACTTAAGCTAGTCATACACACTTTCCGTAACAGTGGTCTAGTTTCTACCAAGAATTTAATCCGGATCAGAATGTAAGAACCAATTACAGTCGAGCATTCCCCTGTCGTTCGACTGTAACAGGAGAATACTCGATTGTAATTGGTTGGTTCTTATACTCTGATCCTATTTCCTCGATGAAAACTAGATCAGTAACAGTAAGAGGCTCCGCACAATAAAAGGAAATAGAGAACAGAGAATAAGAATTTTAATCTATCAGAAACTATATATTCCACAATACATGATTTCTGATAGATTGAAATTCTCTGTTCTCTGTTCCTTGTTCCTTTTATTGTGCGGAGTCCCTAAGGTTTTCGACCAATCGACATTACTCGATTGGCCGCAGCACAGACTTTTGCATAACGCATAATACATGAAAGAATAAATCAATCAGAATTCCTTTCTTCCCATTCCATGGAAAAGAAGAATTTCGATTGGTCGATTCCTTTATGTACTATGCATTATGCGTTATGCAAGTGTCTGTGCTATGGCCATTAAGGTCATTTCACACAAACTTGCAGTCGCATAAACATATGCATAAAAAATATCATCTAATCGTATTTTACGTTTGTCTTTATGACAGAAATGTGATTGGATTATTTTCTTTACGCATGTGATTATGCGGCTATGCAAGTTTGTGTGGAATAGGTTTTAAACGGGAAGCACAGACTCTTGCATAACGCATAATACATAAAGCATAAGAAATTCAAGAGTTTTTTATTTCATGGAAAGGAAGAAAACGGAGGACTTTAATTGGTTTATTTTTGGATGCCGAATCGAGCAACGCGATTGGTCGAAATTCTGCGTTATGTTTACGATTATTGTGAGGCTGTTTTTTCATACTGACGCTTGACGGTCATTTTCAGCGTCAAAATAGGTCACTTGATTAAAATTGGCGCTTGGTATTCGTCAATTTTGATCACGTGACTTATTTTGCCACTAAAAATGAACTCAAGCGTCGGTTAAAAAGATACCTTAAGGGCCTTAAGGTTTAAATACCTATTGTAGATTCAAGTTTACGATAAGTAAGAACGATTCCTAATGATTATAATTATAATTCCTAACGATTTATAATTCAATAGTATAACTTAATATAATAAGTTCAATAGTAGTGAATTTTTAATTTTAATTAATATCTCGCTTCGCGGGAAAGAGCGACATTTTTTTCTACCAGATCTTTTCATTTCCTGCAAAAATGCGCCGAATAAGCCTAGTCATCCAAATTGAAGGGAACATTCTAAAAAATTATCAGTTATCAATTTTAACGATTAATATCTCAATTTTCAAGACAGAGGGACGTTTTTTTTTTGTAAAATCTTTATTTTTACGTGAAAACATATTAATTAAGTTACATTTTTATTAAAATTTGTGATAACCAAAATATTCTAACATTTTATCCTGAAAACTTATGTTCAAAGAAAAGCGTATGTCTATAGAAATTTTAATTTGGGAATTTGATCTTCCAGATTTTCTTTTCAATTAGGGTTTTATTTTTTTAAGTTGAATATCAAAGATGTCAAATTTATATCTTTCAACGCATCAACGCAAACAAAAAAAGCTTACATTTTTATTTACACTCGTATAAAGACTCATTTTTCTCGCGTAAAATCCTGCATCTCTTTATCAAGACAGCTTCTGTACGTATAATAAAAATTTTAGTACATTCAAAACTGTACGTAATAGCCATTTATTTGTAAGATGTATCATCATTCATTACAATTTACATCTATAATTCAGTCGCGTACAATGCGAATATCGTCAATGACAATTTATATATCCAATATATAAATAATTATAATTCGCAACGAATCGATACATAATACATTATCATTTTCATCAGACAAGATAAGTTATATAACACAAGTCTAAAGTTTAAAAATTCAGATTTTCACAACATAAGATCCATGTCCGCTGACAAGACAACCAAATTCGTTATAAGCGGACATTATATTACTCTTTTAAAAATAAATGCGCAATCTATAGCAGATGCTTGTATCGTTTGTATATATGAAGTTAATACATGTAGATATTTAAATAAATATACACATTGCGAGAAAAAATACGCGTTTGACTAGCGGAAATATCTAATGTGTTGTACCTTCTTTGAAATTCTCCAAACTCTATAGTAAGATTTAATCTTCGATTAAAGATCTCATGATTACAACAGCAAAATTAAAGGTAAATTTTCTAAAGTATTCTTAATAGATTCCAAAAATAACAATCTGTTTTGTTTTGGTTCTTGGTTCTCATATGATGACTCTGATTCAGTTTATTGTTATAATGCATTTTTTCGCTTGAGTTTTAAAAAAACAAATTGCAGATATTCTTACATTAGTTTTCATTGAAATTTGTAGGATAATCCAATTATTACATAGATTATAAGATATCTCTATATCTTATTTTACTATGTCACTTTCTTTTCCCTCAAGGGCTGTTTTTCATTATGCTCGATTTCGTTGTCCTCGCCAACGTCAGCGGAAGCATAATCAAGAGATTCTTTTTTATTATTATCTTTATTACAACTTAATTCTTCTTCGACAATGTCTTGCTGTTGCTCTAGAAAATCTGTAGGTACAAACTCCATTTGGTCTTCATTATCGTTTAAATCTGGCGGAGCTGGCAGTTCACAAAAATGTAGTCTCTCGTCTCCATCGTTAATTTCCTCGCCACCTGAATCATCTTCCTCGTGTAAACTCATAAGTTTTTCAAAATCTGAAGAAGCTGTGACTTCGTTATTCTCTGAGAATATCTCCGTCGGGCTAAGAGGTATATCTAAAGGCTCCAGTTTTACAGTCGCACATGGAGACGTTGGCGTGATGGGTCGCTGCAGACGTATTTTGGTAAAAGGTCTTGACTCTATAGATTCGGACTGTTGTCGCTTTTGCGCACGCTTAGGACTAGAAGACATAGACACTCTTGAAGGTGATGTTTTATTCTCTTTGGATTCGGTGGTACTTCTAGGAACTACATATTGAGACGACAATGGCTTTGTTTGAGGTATAAGTAACGGTGATTTTGTGTTCTGTCGATATAAAAGAATATAAATAAATTAAAATTTTCCATAGACATTGACTAATGTAATTATATAATAAATTTGATGTCTGACTTACTTGAGATGAGGGACTCGGACCGGCTAATCCCTTCACCTGTAACGCTTCAGCAGCATTCAATAGTTGCGGCAATTTATCGTGAGCGATATTGACTTCTCCACGGTACATGAATTTAACCAATGCCTCCACCTCCCAAAATTTCAAATCCTTCATTAGAATAATAGGATGTTGACACGGATTCTCCCGTAACAAATCTGCCAGGTAGTCGCTGCAGGAAGATAAAATCATTTTATGACATTTCAGAGATCGCCCTTCACACGCCAGGGTCACATCGACGAACTGTTCTGTGTCCAGTAATGACGGGAAGCTATTCTGCATATTACTATGGTAACTGTTCCACCTTAGGCAAACCTGGAACATGGAGAAAAAGATGAGTTTAATAGAAATCTCTGTATCGAATTATACTTTTATCTTATAACAGATATAACATTCGCAATGAATCTCTGTACTTCTGTAGGTTGCTGATGCACAACATTGTGGGATCCTTGATTAGTTTGTCGCGATGGCATTTTAATAGTTGTAGGTGCAACTTGTTTCACTTTCAACGGAATAGTTTTTAATACGAGAGTCTTTGGTTGCCGTTGTTGCTGCTGTTGCTGTGACTGCTGTTGCTGAGGTAGTGGCGCTGGTGCGATGTTACGAATATGAGGTCTCACTAAGGATTGCGTTGCAATCCTTATTGCTTTCGAACTTGTACTGCCTTGGGACGTTGATTGTAAAACTAAGACAAAAAAATAAATTTTTTATATGGTATATGTTGTAAGTCGAAAGAATGCTGCGAAAAGAATGTCAAGAGCAATTTAAATAGCGATGGTAATTAATTTAGATTTAAATTCTGATTATAAATGTTGAATTCTGTAATTCTAATTCTTTACTTGAAGAATTATGTAATTAGAAAAATCGTTTAATCAAAATCATTTTATTAAAAGTTGAAAAACTTGAATTTAATTAAAATTTCATTTCCATTAGAATTAGAAGTTATACGAAAGTTTAAAATTAATGCCCATTTCTACTAATTTCTACTAACTTCAATCAGTTTGCATTTCTAAGTTCAAAAAGTCAATTCGTGCACGCAATTCAAGAAATTACAAAATATGATATACAAATGAAATATTCACACGAAATTATTTAGAGCACTTAAGATTCGACTGTCATAAGTTTTGTTTCTTGCCTGTATTCACATTATAAGTAAGTTCTAATAAATCGTTTATTATAAATAAATATAAAATATAAAATATTAATTGTGAAAGAAAGAGAGAGAGATAAATTTATTAAGAAATAAAAATGAGAAAATAAACATTTTATAGTTGCATTTATTGCATATAATAATCTTTTATTATACAATATTAAATTGTAAATACATATTTGACTAATTGAAAAAAAAATGTATCATAAGCAAAAAAATTAAAAAAATTTTAATATTTCGCTCATTTGTTATAACAACAATTTGGATAACTAGTCTAGTTACGCCGTAAATGTATTTAATATGCGGATATCTTGTTATACATTAATAATCACACGAAATAAAATATGAATACGTTACATGTGTACTCGTATAATTCAAATAATCACATATATAATCTTGTATTGAAATACACAGATATGCATTTCAACATGTATTTTTCGACATTCGTGTATTAAAAATTACACGGATTAAAACATATAAATATTAATTACACGTAACACGTGTATTTAAATAAATTTAAAATAATAAATTGAAATAGATCACTATTAGATACAATGTATTCGATCGAAGGAAACTAATTTTAAGCGAGAAGACATCAATTATTTGTTCTGTATAAAAAATGCAGGGTTGATAAGTTAATGTTTTTTTTTTAACTGAATCAAGTTAAAGTTAATGGCCTTACAAAATTAATAAAGTTAAAAGTTGAAGGAATAAAAAATTAATTTAACGTAAGTTAAGTCAATCTTGAATTAACTTAAATTAAAAAAAAAGTTAATTTTGAAAAAATTATTTTTTAGATCAAAATGTCGCAATTTTTCTTAAAATGAGATTAAATAACTACAATATAAATTATTAAGTAAATTAAATTTTTAATTTTTTTATTCATATAAATATATAACACATAACGATATAACTATATAAGTTATATCATTATGTGTTATATACTTATAACATTAAAAAAACAGCCAGCACATAGAGAAGATACAAGATCAGTGATTATTTTTTAATAAGTCTTAAGCCATAAGAAATTGACCAATTACAATCGAATGCAAGAAGAATATTTGATTGTAGTTGATCTATTTTTTATGACTTAAAGCTTAAA
>Ga0157363_1000309_pt1:0-20000 | contig 37266 bp, 22 predicted proteins | sample AttsexASBM1_FD_111477 | JGI IMG/M metagenome (GOLD analysis project Ga0157363, IMG submission 111477) | Fungus gardens microbial communities from leaf cutter ant in Ribeirão Preto, State of São Paulo, Brazil - Atta sexdens ASBM1 | ecosystem: Host-associated > Fungi > Mycelium >... | reverse complement strand
CGCGACACAGCATGCTACGAAAGCGCGATTGCCCAGTGCCCTACACTCGTATCTAACTTCGTGTGATCGGTGTGACGCGACCGCGTTACAGATCTTCAAAATCGCAATTAACGATCTTTGATGTCGTATCAAACATCATACAATGTATTCCCGATCGATTCGCGGAAGCGCATCACTATCTCACCTCTCCGAGTGTTCCTCTGGTTTTACTCGTCGCGATAATGCCACGACGTGTTGCTCGCCGAACGATCGGACTGGACGGTCGTTTCCCGCGGCTTTGCCGACGGATGACGACGACGAGGATGACGATAGAACAATATCGTCGAATCCGTGGAGAGATCGACGGTCGCGCGTATCCGTCTCGCGCTCGCGCCTATTCTCTCTCTCTCTGCCTCTTCTTGCTCATTCAGCGTTCCCGTACGATACTTTATCCGCTTTATCCTCGTGAGATGATGCAGGCGAAGATTGTCGGCCACGCGCCACCCTTCGACGACACGATATATCCTGATATATATCGTGCGCCGGTCAAACTCAAGACTCGCGAAAGATCGTTAACGTTAATTTTTCGTAGTTGCGACACGAATTGGGTGGTGGCCCGTGGCTGACCGCGCGCGCGCTATGCCGCAGAGCGGGACGATTTTCTCCGAAGCCGAACCCGGGAGTGACTAAAATCGAAATCGGTGAACGAACAGGGGCGCGTCAGGACGCGCATGTGCGACGGCGTCGCCGGTCGTCGACGCATATTGTCCGTGCCGCTGCCGCCTGCCGCGTCTCTTCTCTTCGGGTCTCCAGTCTCCGCTCCGCTCCGCACGTCTCAACATGTTCGCTCCGCTCCGTGTCACTAGCGTGTGCCAGCGTGTGCGCGCACGTAATCTCTCCCTTCCACTCTCAATTTGCCGTCCCCCCCCCTCTCTCTCTTTCGTTCGCTCGCTCTTTTTCTCCTCGCCGTCTGCTTGAAATTACTAACCGACCTGACGATGTTCGATCCGAAAGTCCCGAAACGCCTCCGTCGACACGCGCGAATTCCGTTTCCGATCGATCGAAACGTCGGCATTGTCGACCGACTCTATCGGCTCACAGGCTCGCTGCTTTCAACTTCCGCTTCCTCTCACTGATTTGCCGCGATTGGAACATTGAAATCGTAGAGCGAACGTAACTCTTCATGTGATTCAGAAAATATCATAAAATATAAAGAGGAAGATAGAACACGATTCGATTTTTATTTGTGTGCGTGACAAAAAACGTATTAGTGTGCGTGCATAGAATGAGCTGACACTCGTCGCTCAACGGCGCTTCATAATATAGTAAGCAGAAACATGACGGGAGCATTGTATTTTTGGAGCTGAACGTAATTCATTTGAATGCACGCGGATTCATCGCGGGAAGCGGACGGTCCGATGCATTCGTAACATTTTACTTCATCTCGATCAATTTGAAGGAATACAGATAATGCAATATAAGTAGGAACAAAGACGAATTATAAAATTTACAAAAATTATCCTTATGCGCAAAATCCTTATGCCATTCGATAACAGATATGTTTGAATTTAAATATTTCTAGTGAGTATTATTGAAAGGATGAGTTCTTTAAGGACTGTTCTTTAAGAACTGTTCTCCGACTGCAGTTGTGCTCAATCTAATGAGCACATTAGTGCTTACCATTATGAAAATTTTTATGTAAATTTATTTCATTTTTATATAGTATAAGATAGGGTAAGTTAATGTTTTTTTTTAACTGAAAGTTAAAGTTAATGGTTTTTAAAATTAATAAAGTTAAGTCAATATTGAATTAACTGAAGTTAAAAAAAGTTAATTTTGAAAAAAATTATTTTTTAGATCATAATGTCCTAATTTTTTTTTTAATGAGATTAAATAACTACAATATAGATTATTAAATTAAATTTTTAATTTTTTTCATATATGATATAAATATATAACACATAATGATATAACTATATAAATTACTATATAAATAACTTTAAAAAAACAGCTAGCACTTAGAGAAGATACAAGATCAGTGATTACTTTTTAATAAGTCTTAAGCCATAAAAAATTGACCAACTAAAACCTAATGCGAGAAGAATATTTGACTGTAATTGGTCAATTTCTTATGACTTAAGGCTTAAAACATCTATTGTAGATCCGGACTAAGGCTTATGGCATAAGGCATAACCGCATAAACCAATCAGAGGGCTGTATTAGTATCTTAAGAAATTATTTAAAATGGTCTTAAAATAAGAACAGATTATGAATATACGCCCTTAATCTTATTATATCTTATTTTTCTAAGATATTTAAAAGAGATAAAAAAATTGTTTAACTTAAAAAAAAGTTAAAAAGTTAACGTTTAAGAAGTAATTTAGTTAAGTTAAAATTTAATTTAAAATTAACTAAATTAAGTTGAAAGTTATTAATTTTTTTTTTAACTTTTAATGTTTTAACTAGCTATTCTTGGTATAAGATATTCCATAAGTGTTAATGTGTTTATACAAGTTTTTTTATACAATATAAAATGCTTTCCGTCTTCGCTACTGCCGCCAGTCGAAAAAATAGCGACTTTACTTACTGTGTTATTTACTTTGCTTAATGATTTCTTAAAAACGAATACTGAAAGCCATATTCAGACAAATTTCATATTATTTCTTGTGATATCAAGTTTATATCTCATTGTTTCAAAAAATTGTTAAAAACTTTTATACAGTGAATAAAAAGACCACTTTCGAATAAGCTTTAGGTAGGCATCCTCTGTGTGTGTGTGTGTGTGTGTGTGTGTGTGTGTATACACAGGGTGTCTGGAAATAATCGCCAAATATTTCATGAGTAGAGCAGATTAAACTGAATCGAAAAGTCCTCTACCATTTTGTAAATTTCCCTAATAGCTAATGAAATATTAATCCTTAAAGATAGAATACGTGCGCTCGCCTAGCCTACTACTGCGAAGTGTATATGCCTACCGATCGCTTGGCGCGCGGGTTTGGTGATTGGCCGGCGAGCGCCCCGCGCCGCACACATCGCCGCAAGCCTCCATAGCTCGGACGGCGCGCTTGCCAGGCTATCCCCGCTCCTCACGGCTCGCGCGCCAGGCGATCGGTAGGCATATACACTTCGCAGTAGTTTCGGTTATTTTTAAGGATTAATATCTCGCTAACTATTGGGGAAACTTACAAAATGGTAGAGGGCTTTTCGACTCAGTTTAGTCCGCTCTACCTGCTCATGAAATATTTGGCGATTATTTCCAGACACCCTATATACATACATATATATATATATATATATATATATATATATATATATATATATTTTAAACGCTTCAACTTTGAAGTAGAATATTTCGATTTTTAATCCCGCTCCGGGTATTGAGTTTTAAAGCACATATATTCAGGATATTAAAATAAGTTTCTGTAAGTTTTAGAAAAATCTAAAGAAAATGGATTTTTTCGAAGAATGTCCTTAAGTCCTTAATGACTTTTTAAGGATCTCATTAAAATCGCTTTAAAATGACAACAAATTATCGTTCCTTAAGACATATCTTAAGATCGACAGGAAAGATTATGGAGACCTCTAGAGTCAGAGATTTTTCGTGCTGAATGGCTAAAATTGTGTTTATTCAATTTCGCTTGTTCCTGATATCTTAATAAAAAGAAATTTGGTGCAAAAAAGAAATGTATATGGGATATGTAGGTATTGATTTCATTGAAGCTCAAAAAAAATTTTTTGTTACATATGGTCCCTCTTGGTATCAGAATAGTCGAATTACATCACGAAGTAGACGTAAACTCTAATGCGATGAATGCGATGATTGTCCTTCTGACAAAGACTTATCGATCTGCTAATCCGTTAATAAATATGTACATACAATACGGGCAATTATAATATCGATTATCTAAATTCGACACCTGCTGTATAAATATTTCTTTTCGAATGATTCATTTAATAATATAAATTATTTAAAAAATTAACAAATAATTAAAATGATCAAAACTCTTCGGAAAGCGTTTATGTACATTCAGATCTACAGAGAATTACTATAGAACTCGCAAAACTGTCGGAAATCGGCCAGCATCTCACATATATCTAGAAAAGCCTTTCTCGGATGATAAAAATTATTTAAAAACTTAACAAATATTTTACATGATAAGAAAAGACTCTTTAGAAAAAATTTAAATACATAAAATGAGCATAGCATAGTAGATAGCATGCGAATCTATCATGTTAGAGCATGCTAGAAGACTCGGATTCGATCTTGGGTAGATCCAAAAAATTTTTATGCGTTCGTAGCTGCTCTTCAGCGATCTGGCAAACCACCAAGAGTATCTATTGCCAAGAAAACCTTTCAAACTGCCGTTTGAAATCGGCGTTAAATCGTATATCCTGTATATCTGTATGTGTACAACTTGCATGCGCATCACGGATAATAGGTCCTGACTTTGGGACGTGGCGCCATCGAATGAATGAAATAATTAAAATGATTAGAATACTCTTATAATAAGCGTTAGAATACATTCAGAACTACACGAAAATTACCATAGAACTCATAAAATTGTCGGAAATCGGTCAGCGTCTTATATTCCCTGAAAGGCGCCTTTTTCGTACTATAAAAATTATTTAAAAAATAAATAATTAGTGTACATGACCAAAATTCTTCAGAAAATGTTAGAATACATTTATACAAGAATTATCGTAGAACTAACAGAATTCTTCAAAATCGGACAACGTTTCATCTTCCTTCCTATTACTTTTTAGGGAAAAAAATTGTTTAAAAATTAGAACATAATGTTAATCACCAAAACTCTCTTTAGAACCAAGTGTCTTTTTAAATCCTACAAGAAACTGTGGCTGGAACTTTTGTTAGACAAAATAAGCTCTGTGTGAACCTGATGTCTCATTTTGGATTTTTAATTTCTCAGCTTTAATTGGCCGGAACTATTTACTTAAACTATTTGTTTAACCTATAGAACTACAAAACTATTAAAAATAAACTCAGAACTCTGAATATTTAATAAGTTTTCAAGTGAGACGCCAGTTTCACACACATGATGAACGTTATCAATATTTTTTTTTAGTTAATTTCATATTATGTAATAATACAATAAAAAGTGTGTACCATTCTTCTTTTTAAAAGTAACGAATAAATTTCTCTTAATAATAAATACAAAATTTCATTAATAAATAAATCTATTTGACTTTATTTCTAGGATAGTAAGGAAAAAGAGAGCGAAACACTCATAATGATTCATTATTTTTAATGTAATTTTTGTATGTGGTAGCATAGTATAATATTAATTAAATTAATTATACATATTAAATATTATTTTTTGTATGCACTGTGTAACCGAATAACAATACAGATGAGACTAGTAGAAGGAGACCTTCGTAGCACTACCCCTCTTTTACTTCTTGGCGCAAAATTAAGATTATTTGTCATTTTTTATGTTGTTAATTAATACGGATATTCCGTTACATTTATGCTTATTATTTTCAAGTTATCTCTTATTCTCGAAGCACAACAGCATTGATTTTAAAACAAAAAAGGAGAAGCTCGCTCTGATTTTATAAATTAATTTAAAGGAGTGATTAACAAGCTAATTGATAAATAAAACAAGGCATTAGTGTATCATCGTCATCTCGAAGGCATAGGCAGTGATGAATTATCAGTTTAGAAATACAATTGTCAAGAGAATTAATCACATTTTTCACAGACATGAAACGATCTTCCAAAAATCCAGACAATCAAATTGTCGAAAGTGCATTTTGCAAAATTACTGCTATAAGTTTTGTCATTGTATGACAATATGGTGGCAGATTGAGCGCAGAAACCAAAAAGAATATATTACTCCTTGATCGATCAAATAATACATTCCATTTCATTCGCGATTTTTGATGATCTGATAGACTACTTGCAAGTAAATCTATTTGCATCATGCTGTAATTTATCAAGATTATAGTGAAGATAACGGAAAGCGAACTGATTCGAATGCAGTCAATCTGCTGTGATATTTCTTGAATGTATTTGACAAAGTGTATACTTGATATACTACTAATATTTTGCTCACGCTCATATTTCATATATTATTTTCAAGATGTATTGTAAATATATATCGGATGAAACTTAAAATTGATGTTTTATCATCAATTGGTAATTTATTTATGAATTTTTATACATTTCTACATAAATTTCCAACGATTCTAATTTACATTTCAATGCTTACGTTTTTGTATCGCATGTTAGATTGATAGCTTCAGATAGTTCATTAATTGCCCATGCCTTCAAAATTTGTCAAATGTTGATTCTGTGACAATATGTGTAAGATACGTAGAGATATTTCATTAAAATAGACTTGTAGCGCAGATATTTTAAAAATAAGTCTTCGTAATGATGTTGATCTCTCATTGTTCTGGTCAAAATATGTTTAAAACAGTTAAAAGAATTTCGCATCAGTGGCAATTTAAAAAAAATAGCTATATATTTGTTGTCGCAACGGTATGACTTATACTTGTTCTAACATCTCTATTATATCGATGTCGTTCGTTTCTACCTAATCAAATTTCTTCATGTGTTTATTTCGAAGTCGATAGCAATTTTCTCATCTCTGTGATTGCGAATCATCGTGCGGTCGTAGCAAAATATCTATCTAAGTATCTTATGTCACAGAGTAAAAAGGAAAAAGAATGTCAAATATCGACTATATAAAAACATGACGATTCTTGACGCCGTGTTATAAGAATGGTGATTACTCGCGAGCGTTTCACTATACTGAAAATCGATTAGCTCGACTAAAACGAGCTTGCGTTAACAATCGAGTGTGTGTGCCGATATAACTTGGCTCCTTTCATTTATTAGAAATTGACATTGTGCAAAGTATATTGATGTACGATGACGCTAACGAAATAATCATGGTGATGCGCGTTTATTTTTATTCTAGTGTAATGGAACCTCGCAATGACGATTACGTCACTATACGAAACTCGACAACCATCAATTTTCATTCACGGTCGCGACGGTTCGCATTGGGGCAACAAGAAATAACATCGGTAATGTAATAATAATTATTATAATATATGCAAAGTGTTTGGAGCGTACTTATATACTCGTGGGAGAAACAGTTTCATCAGCTGGATACTTATCCAATCGAATCATAACCGATCTCTTTCGAGAATCAAGTATCTGTAACCGGCGTTGTTACTTGTCGACGGTTATCAACATCGAAAAGGCCAATCGATGGATGTGTAGGTAGCACTTTATCGTCGAGGAAGCTGAGCAACGAGGTTGAAGAACAAATCGCACCTTTAAATAACGGCCGCTGGTTAACAGCTTTGTTTTACGCTGATCGTGATCATCGATCGGGCTCGTTCTGAGCCGTCAAACAATCAAGCGGCACATGCGAAGTACGATGGACAGCAGCGAAAAGAAGGCTCTTCGCGCTGCAGACTTGCGTAACAACAGGACTCGTAGCATTATTACTAGTATCCCGAGTTGCACGGCTTTGTGAAGCCAGTACAGTCTGTAAATAGATAAGCAAATCAAGATTCAAAGAATGACATATAGCCTTCTATTAAAAAAAAAAAAATAATAAAGTTGCTAAATTAATTTTTAAGTCATTTGTAAGAACATACATTTATTTAAAAATTGTTTGCCAAATAAATGGAATAAAAATGAAAGAAAAGGAAACGTGAATATAGAATCATAGAAAGAAAGGACACAAACTATAATATGATGTATTCTCTATAATGAATTCTAAAAAAAAAAGATATATATAAATTTTTTAATATTCTATTATGAAAATATTAAAATATGATTCAAAAGTTTTTAATATTGATTCTAACTTCCGAACTAGAAAGTTTACTCAAATCTTGTGAAAAAGTTCTTTGTGAATTCTCGGATTTTAAATATTTTTTAATTAAAAATTTTTTAATTAAAAGATAAAATTAGAGAGATTTTTAATGTATTAAAATAAATTAGAGTGCAGACAATGCGAATATATAATAAATGGAATCGATACAAAATAATGTTTATCATTTTCATATAAATGAAGCAAAATCTATAAGATACTAAGAGCAAAAGCTCACTACAGTACTAGTAATAGTGGAGCACTATATTTGTTTTCTTGTGTATTGTTTTCAGGTATCCCGATTTTTTTAAAATAAAACTTTATACAAGAGAATACATAAATATACGTAGATATATATGGTATATTATTATTGACCAAATTGTCATTAATTTGTATTATAAAAAAATGATCAAAGAAACAATTTTTTCAAAAAGAGACAAAATTTAAATTTAAAGAAAAAATTCAAAAATTATTATTTGAGTATCAATAAAATTCTATGAAAATCCTTAATTTTCAAAGGTAAAAAGGTATCTTTTAATAATTCATTCTTCAAAATTTTTCTGATAATAAATATTCTGCGAACAGACTCTAGGAAATAGTTCAGTCTCTTAGGGAGACTGTAATAAAGAGATTGAAAAGATATATCTTACTTTGTGATGTATGAACGAGCAGCTGGCAGTGTATCTGGATTCTCTTTTAAGATAAACTGTCGTATACCCAGAATGTAATGCTCCAAGTATGATGGCCAGTAAATTTCTCTGACATCAAACATGAATGTTTCCCGATCCTCTGGACTGAGTTGTTCACCCAGTCGTCGTACGTTGTCGTCTCTAAAATTCCACTGTTTCGTACTGAAGTATTCCAAACACTTGGCGGCTTTGGAAAGTTTTGTTTGTACGCGGACCATTATAGGTCGCGAACCTTTGAGTCGAGCGAGAATATCTAAGATATACGCAGGTAGCGTATGCTGAAATATCACGCACAGTTTGTTTATTATCATGGAGCTGTGACATCGACCATCCGGATACCAGAGCGCATCGTTCACTGGGTGTAGTCGACAATATTTGAATGATAGGTCGACGAACTGCTTCCAGGTTATAGGATTTTGCTGACCGGTGCAACAGTTATAAATCGGAATGGTGTCGGTACGCTGCGTAGCGGTCCTCCATGCCGCGCAAATCATTAGGTTGATCACAATGTCGACGGGCACTAGATCCGCCACTTTATCCTCATGACACAGCATAGTTCTGCAAGAAACCGCGATTTCTAAGATAAATTTATTCAAAAATAATAATTTATAAAAATTATGAGCCATCATGCTACTAAAATAACAATATCTATACTTCAATAATAACTATTCTCATTGGGGTGATGAGTAGCTCGCTGCTTAAATCAGTGCAATTGACTCGTGAATCTGAGTTCAATTCCACCTGCGCCCCATATATGCGATTTTTCATGTTCGCCGTTCGGATTCGGCGTTAAACTGTACGTCCTCACGAGTATTAACAAACTCTAGGGAGTAAGAATGCAAACTACCAAATGCAAAAACATAAAAACAAATGCAAAAACAAAATCTCTGCTCCCCGAAGAGATTCTAAAGCTAAATTGATACGCATGGTACTGTGACCCCTCAAAAATGGAGTCAGAAAATCAAATCCGGAGGATATACTGAGAAGAACTATTCTCATTCCATTATAATATACTGATATTATAATCGTTAATGATGGCTAGTCGTCGTGATTACCTGAAGAAACCTTTCCCAGCGGCGGCGATAATCCCTGTGGGGCCGTTGCAATTGTCCACCCAACCGGCAACTGGTTCTCTATACGATGATAGTACGATCGATGGCCTGACAATCGCCACCGGTAAAGAACCTTTTTCTCGCTGGAGCATTCGCTCGGCCAATGCTTTGGTAAATGTGTATGTATTTGGTCGGCTGGCGATCAGATTCGGTGTAAATTCTTCAAACATTTTGTCGTCCATCCACTCTGTCAGAGCGATCACCTGATCAGGTTCCCGTCCCACCGGATAAATCTCTTCGGCAACATCGTTCCGATCACAATTGCAATATGCCGTTGATACATGAATGAATGCCTATGACCAAACAATTATATTTATCGTACATTCTTATACATATACATTGCAAAAAGGAAAAACTATGAACGCCCATCTTTTGCCTTGTGTCGATCGAACGTGCGCTCCTAATGATGATAATGCGTAAAAATGTGTTGACGGGGAAAGTTCTAAACAAAGTTTGAACACTTAAGAGAAAGAAAAGAAAAATACTTTAAAGAAGAATAAATATTATTGTCTGATGATCAATTACACAGTAATTACACAATAAATATTAAGTTGTACAAATTCTCTGCTGACTGTTACATAAAACTAAAAGAAATCATGGAAATCATCAAAGATAATCACTTGCGAGTTTTCAAACGCTTCATTTGAATATAAAATGCATATGCATAAAATAATAAAATATTTATGTCTTTAATTTAAAAGATTTTTTGAAACTTTCATAGTATTACTTTGATACTTTCATCATATTTCATTCGCACTAATTCATTGATTAATCTACTGTTATCATGAAAACAAATGAATTGTTAAATTCATATGAGATTGTTAAATGATGAACGATCAGTGTATGATTTAGGATAAAATCGCGCGATACAATTAGAGTGCAGAGTACAAATACACTCGTACATAAACCGGCTCTATTTACCTTTTGAAATTTGTTGAGACAAATCGAATATATTTCGCTATTAAGCAGAAACTTAGACAGATTAGTTGTCGATTAATTAAAAATCGATGTGGTACATCACATGAGCAAATAAAACGAAGCATTCGAAAGATTTTCGAGAATATATATCTCGAATGTGTATCTTTCGAGATGAAGTAGAGATGTAAACCATCCATAGACAAAAGACACTGTAATCTTTCGTAAAGAGCACATTTTTAAAAAAGAAATCGCTACAGATTAATCTTTTATTACGCAAATTCGATTTACAACTGCAAACTAATCTCAATGTGGCGTTTTGGTTGAATTGAACAAATTAGAAGAAAAACAATCTCTTACCTCCACATTATGCATGCGATTGCATAATTGAACCAATCTTTTGGTGCCCAACATATTTATGGTAACCGAGAGCTTCAAAGCCTCGTCAAATTTGACGGTAGCTGCTGAATGAAAAACGATCGATACGGATCTTATTAACATATTTTGATCATCTGCTGAAATGCCCAATTCTGGCTCCGTAATATCACCAGCTACGGGTATGATTTTGGAAAGTTCGCCAGGAGAATCCCGCCGTAATTTTTCAAAAAGCTGCCAAAAATAATATGATTTTAATTTTTTCGAAAATGAAATATGTGATGAAAAACAAAGATAATATTTACCGGTCCATTTAAAAGTTCTTGTAACCTTTCTTGCACATTTTGGCCCTTTTTAGGTCTCATTAGAAGATAAATGTTTTTGATATCCTGACACGATCTCAGTAGCTTCTCGACGAGAACCTTACCCATGAAACCTGTTGCTCCAGTTATGAAAATCGACCTATCTCTGTAAAAGTCCTTTACGGATGTGTATTCACTACCAGCCATCGTGGCCATATCACTATTTGCCGAACACGGGCCTTTAAAAAATATCAGAGATAGAAAAACACAAAAAATTAAAAATATAATTATTCAATAATTTATTTAATTATTATGGTATATCCTACCTGAATTATTTCGTTTCTTTAAATTACTTTCAAATAGAAAGTACTTTTCTCTGTTACCGTGAGAGTAACGTTGTTTTCCACGTTTCTACTTCCGTTTCTATATTTTTTTACATGAAATCATAAATGTTAAATTTGACATTGAAATTCCATTGTAAAGATACTTTTCATTTCTTTTAAAATTATAAAACTTATACATATTAAATAAAATATCCAATAGAAATTTAATTTTACGTTATTTGACGGATGTTTGCATAAAAAAAAATATAAAAATAAAATATAAAAATAAAAATATATTATTTATATAAAAGATATTCAATTTTAATTGTATTCCAAATACTTCAGTTGTTTCTCCTTTTTTTCAAATAAAAGTTTCATAGTTTACGAGAAATATGTGATGCATGCAACAATTTTTTTCAACATTATTAATATTTTTTAATGTGTAAAATATATTTATTATTTTTTTACATAATTCTCTAATCTCATTCTGTATACATATAAAAGAATATTAAAATAACAAAAATCATAAATTTTTACATTTTCTATTTTATTTTGATTTTTATATCTTATTTTAATTCATGTTATTGTTCTATGTATAAAAGTATTGAAAAAATACGATCCGTATATTTCCTGTAAAAAAACTCGAAATTAAAAATGTATTAATATTTATATTATCCTTAAAAATAGATACTAAACTTATATAAAACAGTCATGTGAATAATATTATATATTTATTTAACAACATTTGCTGTATTCGTTAAACTAATTATACTTATAAAGGGATGTTGAAGCGACGTAAATTATCACAAATTACAATGCAATCAAAATCTTTGAATTGATTTTACAAAATTATAGCAAAATTTTTTTATAAAATTAAAATACGCACAAATAAAAAAATCGGGCATATCAATTTCATAAGAAAATAAAAGAAAAATTAAAAAATTTACTTTTGATTCATATGTGATTAAAAACACTACGAAAACTTCGAAGCATTTGATTAACCAATCGGAAGAAAGAATTTTACTAATTGACTAATGTTTCGAAAAAAAAAAAAAAAAATGTTTCGAAGTATCGCGGTAACTCAACCGCATCCATAGTCACCTGAGGTTAAATTAAAGTCGTTAGTGTTTTTTTGTAAAAATTGAAAAAAATCACATAAAATGGAATATCGATGATTGCTATAAGAAAAAATTATGAATTGCGGTTCGAATTAATTAACTACTCACCATATTCACCAGATTTGATCCCCAACTTTTCTTACGCTTTTTCCTACGCTCAAAGTTAAGCCTTCTACAATGTACTTTTTGTTTTCTGTTTCTTGTTTTTTATTATTTTTTACATCTTATCTTTTTGCTTCTTATTTGATTTTTTGTTTTATCGTCCGAGACGTTAATGAACTTCGGAAGAAACAAGAAACACATAGCAAGAAATACAATTGTCGATAAAATGGAGAAAAGAGAGAAAAAGTAAGAAATAAAAAGGAAGAGATAAAAAATAAAGAGCACATTGTAGAATAGGTTTTAGGCTCGAAGGATTTTCATCAAACGAAAACACTGACATCGACTGGCATAAATGATTTTCAAATAATTGAGCGTCCAAAATGGCTACAATTTTCACAGGTACGTTGCAAGACATGTACAGCCGGTCACAAAAGGTTACAACACTTTTTTTCGATTTTTTTGGGTTTTGAAACTCATAATCAGCCTTGTTTATAGAGTGATTGAACATAAATGGTTAGATCTATAAGAATCAATCGGAGCAAATTGTATTCTGAAACTCATCGAAAAAACAAGTGTTACAATCTTTCTATAATCGGTTGTATAATTGTAATAGTAAAACCAGAATTTCAGATTTTGACGAGTAATGCCATCTTCATATTGAGACTCAAAACTTTTCAAATAACCCTCGCATATGTAATATATATTTATATTTATATGAGTAGTAGAAGTATTCAACGGACTTTGGATTATTTGAACAAACTATGTTCAATTTGTAGAATTAAGATTAAAAGCCTAGAAAAAAATATAATTTGAATGTAATTTACGTAAATATGTATGCTTAGCAAAGATTTAGAATGGTAACAGAGCAATAATTGGATAAGGACAGATATAGGACGTTTGAGTAAGACAGAACAATAATGTAAGAAACTGAGCTTGGAATTAAACAGTCTGTCAATTATCAATTATCAACATTAATTGACCGTCGCTCCAGCATCCCCAAAAAATAAATTTTTTTGTGTTATTATTTTTCAAATTTTAGTATTATAACAATAAAAAATAATTTCCAAAATTATAAAAATAAAATTAATTGAATTGATTCTCGAGATAAAAACAAATATAATGACAAACAAGCAATAATCAACGCAATTGTTCATGCATAATAATTAACAAATGTATTATTCTAAACATTATAAATGTTATAAATGAGAAAAATCAGATGTTTCGGCTCCATTCGCTATTCATCAGCGATGATCCTATGATAGATTGTAATTAATCGTACCGAATAAAATATGTTTAAAAAGCAAAAACTAAAAAATAATTTCTATACATTTCCATTAGAGATATAAAAACAAACAAAAAATATTGATATTAAAATAATTTTTTATTCAAGTCTTAAATCACTAGTAAAATTTTTTTTGTATTATTTTTAAATGCGATTTAGAATAATCTGTAATTTTTTTCATTATTTTTTCATTATTTTGAAAATACCACCTTGATCAAAAGTTCTTGGAATTATCACCAGGTGATGCTCTGAGTCAGCTGATTTAAGTTCTGTTTTTTTTTATTAGGTTGCCACATCTATTATTGACATTCCCATCAAATTTTATCACCATAGCTTGACATTTGTAAAAGTTACGTCTTGAGTACATCTACCTCTGTACGTATTTTCGATTTTTTACAGTTTTAAAAATGGAGTTGAATTTGCAACGAGTGAATTTTTGACCAAGAACGAAACGAACCATCCAACAGCCATCGAATTCACCTAATATGGCTCCCTGCGATTTTTTTCTGTTCGATCGAGTCAAAAAATTACGGGGAACGCATTTTAACAGCCGAAAGGAGATAAAGGAAAAATCGAAGACGGCTCTGATGGCTACCGACAATAGAGTTTCAGAAATGTTTCGAGAACTGGATCAAGCGTTGGCATAAGTGCGTTGCAGTCGATGGGGAGTATTTTGAAGGAGACAATATCACTTTTGAATAAAAATGTATTTTGAATTTTCTGAATGAATTCCGGGAACTTTTTGATCAAGGTATGCAATATATTCTTAAAGTACATTACCTGTTTTATTCCACCAATGACTTTCCTGATCTTGCTTTGATTGCTTTTAATTTGTTTGGTTCTTGTGAGAAACGACGTGGTGATGAGAGTCCTTATAGATACAGCACCTGCGTATGGCGCAATGGCTCCTTTTTAAATATGTATATGTTGTACGGTGATTCTTCAAGCGGCTTGCGATTAAATTCAGTGTCCATCGAATTCATATCGTGTCCTTTGCTGGCAAACTCGCTATCTCTGTATACAAAATAATCGAAATCTTTTTCTGAGATTTTGAATTCACATACGTTATTTAATCAAATTTAAACAAAAAAGTTTTAAAAAGATATATTTTTTTTGACATAAATTTAATTTAATCAAAATTTTCTTGTGTACAGTCTCGTGTTGTAATAGAGTGTTATGAGAAACAATATCTTACGAAATGCATTTATGTATCAAATGAAAACTTTTTTAATTGTAAAAAATTGTAATTAATTCAAGGAATTAAATTATAAAAATTAAAAAAAAAAGAAAATTTTAAATAAGATTAAATTTTAAAAATTGATAATTATAAGGGCCATTTGCACCACGCTGAATATTATGTAAAATTTGAATCACAAACTTATTTAATAAATTTTATCACAACAATGTTTCGATCTTTTTAACATGGTCATCAGTGTACGCTTTCAAATATGTCTATCGATCTGGCGAATAAATTAAAAATAAAAATTAATAAAATTATTTTATTAATATAATTAATTAATTAATTAATAAAATAAGTGTTAATTAGCCGAAAGAACAAATAATCTTTTTTGTTTTATACTATTTCTATGTATAAATATATTGTCATAGTCTCATGAGAATGTCAAACCGTCCAACTTAAGAATATATAGCTCCTTAACCATCGTCTCTTTTATGGGAACATAGACAAATTATATCCTCATAGGTACTAAAGAGAAAGTAAATGCCGAATAATAAGTATTATAACAACATATTGGGTAAGTAACAACATATGGGAAAAAGTTCATGGCGATTTTTTTAGTAAAATTAAAGTATTTTTCTTAGAATATTGAAATCAATTTATTCAAACCAAATATGCTCCATTATTTTCTATAATATTTTGCCATTTTTGGGGCAGAGCCATAATTCCATCGCGATAGAACTTCTGTGGTTTCTGATCGAAAAACTACTTCAAGTGATTTTCACAAGCCTCTTTTGAAGCTAGCTTTACACCATTAAGAGAGTTCTGCAGAGACCTAAACAAATGATAGTCTGAAGATGCTATGTCAGGACTATACGGTGGATGCATTAAAACTTCCCAGCCAAACTCTCGCAATTTTTGCCGAGTCAAAGATGTGTGTGGTCGAGCGTTGTCGTGGAAGACGACACTTCTCCTATTGATTAATTCTGGCCGCTTCCTCTCAATTGCTTGTTGTAATCTCTGCAGTTGTTCACAGTAGAGTTCGGAATTAATTGTTTGATTGGACGATAATAGTGAAGCTTATAGTGAACGATTCCCTTCCAGTCCCACCACACACACAACATCACCTTCTTCCAATCCAGGTTTTGCGATTGCTTGCGCCTTCTCTTCTTTCTTTATCCATGATCTTTTTCTAGTTGGATTGTTGTAGGTGATCCATTTTTCATCACCAGTTATCATTCTCTTCAGAATGGCTCAATTTCATTCCGTTTCAGTAGCGTATCACAAATGTTAATTCGGTCCATCATGTTCCTAATACTCAACTCGTGAGGACTCAAACATCGAGCTTCTTTTTGTATCCAGCTTTGTGTAAATGATTTAAAACTGTTTTATGGTCGATGCCTAGTTCCTTGGCAATCTCCACAGTGCTCACATGCTTATCACGCTCGACTTTTACCATGATTTCATCGGACTTTTTAGTGATTGGTCGACCGGAGCAAGGTTCATCTTTCACATCGAAATTTCCAGCACGAAAGCGAGCGAACCATTTCTGTGTTGCTGATTTTGATAGAGATATCTTCATCGTAAATAGCGCAAATTTTTTCACAAGCCTGTGCAGCATTCTTGCCTTTATCGTAGTGATGCTACAAAATGTTGCGAATTTTTTCCTTATTTATTTACATTTTCAAAATAAAATAACTTTTGATCCACTTCACCGATTTCAATCTTTTTCGGCTCAAAACAAAGGTTAAAATGTCACTTTTTAAATGCACGTCTAGTGTTGCTGATGCGATTAGTAGTTGCTAAGCATTTAATGCTGTCTAGTGGGAAAAACGCCACGAACTTTTTCCCACACCCAATATGAAAAGAAATATATATATTAATATAATTTGAACTATAATTATTACCTCAATCTTTAAATTAGTCGGTTTCAAGATTTAAAATGTGAGACATGTGTTTGTAGGATATGTGTCTTAGGTCATCATAATAATGAAATATCAGGCATAAATTATTAAAATATATAGGCGATTTGATAAGTATGAGCAAAGTCTAAAATATGGCACCACCAATATTGAAATTATTTTTAATATCTGATAACTTTTGGAGGATTTGAGATAGATACAAAGTCCAAATTAGAGAATAGAGAGGATGCGAAAGGACTTCGTAGCGTAAATCGAACAATTTTGTGATCACACCACATAAAATTCCTTCGGATTCATTTTTCACAAATCACGATCTGATCGATTCAAATGTCAAGCACAGAGTGGTAGATTTATCTCACTGAAATTTAGTGTGTAATTCTCTAAGAGTTGCCAAATACTAAAATAATCTCGATACTGCTGAATCATATTTCAGACTATACGGACTGTCAAACTACTTATGTATATTGGAATATATAGTCTCGAGCAGAGATAAATATTTTAAGTAGAAAATAGAAGACCCAGGATGGAGAGACAGACATCCGACAAATTATAGATGTCACTTTATTTATCTCGCTTTTTGTTTATTTATATATATTATTTCATCATTCTTTTCCGAGATAACTTATAAGATAACTTATTATTTAATATTTTTAATATTTTGTCTTTTAAATTCATGTTCTTTTATTAATCTGTGATCAGATATACAGAAAAACAATCGTTCCTTTTTATTAATGTCTATTATATATTCATTGGATTCTAAATATTAGCTGTCTTTTTGATTGACGATCTTATGGAAGTAACATACAAAGAATAATATTTCTTCTTAGGCTAATTAATATTTAAATAATATTAATTTTTATTTTTAATTTATTTGCCCGACCGATAGACATACTTGAAAGCGTACATTGATGATGACTATATAAAAGATTATATCAAAACATTTTTCTTGTGATGAAATCACAATTTTATTAAATAAAGTTTGTTATACAAATTTCGCACATAATATCCAGCTCAAATAGCGTTATAATTATCAATTTTTGAATTTATGTTCTTGTGAGTCTAACTTAATTTATATAATTTTTAAAATAAGAATTGAAGAATTCTTGATATAGATATATTATGTTTTTCTTAGCTTCGCATATCATTTCGTATTTTCGACTCAAACATTTACTCAGAATATTCTTAAGCAGAATCTCTTATCGCATTGTGATCGCATTGTGATCATATCGAGAGAAAAATTGGAAATGTTGGAAAATTGGAAAATGTAATTTTGAACATAAGAAAAAAAAATATATATATACATATTGAACATAAAAAATAAGAAATATATATATATATATATATATATATATATATATATGTATATAGTGTCCCGTAATTCATCCGACAATGCTTGTAAGCAGATAGAGCGGATTAAATAACTAAGTCGGAAAGTCTTCTACTGACTCTAAATTTTTATAATTTTCGCAATAATTAACAAGATATTAATTACGAAAAATTACCGAATATTGATCTTCAACCATATTTTTCTTAAATATTATCAACTTTACAGGAAAACTATAAGAGACAAAAATTATTTATTTTCTTCTCATAAAGTTCTGAGAATTTTTTCAGAATTTTTTAATACCGTACTTTCTCATGTTGGTAAAAATAAGAAAATGTAGCACTAAAAAGTTGATAAAAAATTCTGAAAAAATTCATAGAGTTCTTTGAAAAAAAAAAAACATTTTTTTGTCTTTTTTTTGTAAAGTTAATAGTATTTGAGTAAAAAATTATTGAAGATCAATTTTTGGCAATGTTTAGCAATTAATATCTTGTTACTAACTACCTGTATAGAGTCACCAAAATCCAGACAAATCGAACAATTTCTTTAAACAAAATGTTTTCAGTGAAAAATTAAATATTACAAAAAATCCTTTTACATGGCACTTGGGGGATCCCTGTAGAGCACAATTATTCGCAGCACAATTATTATATTATATATTATTATATTATATAGCACAATTATTATATTCCTCATTAGTTTGAATGGCGGCCTCTATTCTCGGCCTGAAGCGTTCGCTGTAATGTAGCGCTGTTCATGCCGACAAATGCTGCCTCAATAGCGGTCCTTAATGACGTCACGTTGGGATGCCGAGATTTGTTTGCAACTCTTTCAACTACGCTCCATACGTAATAATCAAGGGATTTAAATCTAGGCTGTTGGGAGACCAGAATTCCTTGAATCAATTTTGAATCAAATGACTCATATGAACCAGTGCACCGTGGTCCTACTGAAATTATGATCTTCCAGACACCACAGTTTTCATCATGGCTTCACTACATTCATCAGAACGCGCAATAATTGCCCTGGATCATCCGAAATCAGCGCTTGAGCCCTTTCAAGCTCCTCACTATGGGAGTCTTCGTGATGCGTTCTTTCGAGTAACTCTTCCTCGCTGATATACTAGAACCCTCGTAGATTGTTTAATATTAAAGCTATATTTTGCCACAATATTATAAACGGTTGATCTTGAGTATCCAAAGAACCGAATTATTTCTGTTGCTGGCTGAGTGCCCAGCGAAGACCTTCGATGATCGCAGTTCTTCGATTATACTCCGCACTTCAACATCACGGTCATTTTGAGAATATGACTGTTTATTAGAAGTATCAGGCTTTCTCAGACGCCAACAACAATCTCTGGCGGAGGCACAATATAGCGCAAAATTTAAATTGAAATTTGTCCGGATTTTGGTGATGCATCCTGTGTACAGGCTGATTGTGATCACTGCTCATGATGGGTGATGAAATATGTTAAAATCACCCTGTATATATATATATATATATATATATATATATATATATATATATATA
>Ga0157363_1000308_pt1 | contig 37268 bp, 35 predicted proteins | sample AttsexASBM1_FD_111477 | JGI IMG/M metagenome (GOLD analysis project Ga0157363, IMG submission 111477) | Fungus gardens microbial communities from leaf cutter ant in Ribeirão Preto, State of São Paulo, Brazil - Atta sexdens ASBM1 | ecosystem: Host-associated > Fungi > Mycelium > Unclassified ... | reverse complement strand
TCTCTCTCTCTCTCTCTCTAATTTTTTTTATTTCATATTCTTTTATATTTGTCATCTTATTAAAATATGTACAATATCTGCTGTAAGTGATGCGTGCTTTCAGAAATCTCGTCTTACAATTAGAGTGCCTGATACTGAATCAATCAAAAATCTCTCTCAGGCAGACAGCCATGTGCTAGCAAAAGTACACTATGCAACTTGGTATGCAATTTAATCCGGCCATACAATGACATTGTGACAAAACTCTGTGATCTACAGATCCAAAAGGATCAATCCAGAGGATCTGGACACAAACTGTGAAAGTTAAATTTTACCGAGTGTTAGAAATATGGAACAGGAGTCAGTACTCACCTTTCAAATGCTTGTCGGAACTGTCTTGTGACTGAGAAGCGTCTTTAGAGGCAAGCTCCTCCAGCGTGCCTTCCATGAGTCCACCGTGGTCCGCCGCGCGGTCGATCTACAATTAACGACACACCACTGATGACAATCGGTAAGACGCGGAGAAGGCAAGAAGGACGAGACGAAGCGCACGACCGCACGTTCACCACCTCGGGGATGACGAAGAAGACTTGGCGGAGACGCGAGGGAAGAGAAGGAAATTTTTAGCGAGTCCGAATTTTTCAAAATGGCGCTGCGAATTCCGCACTTGCGTCCGCTCTCGCTCCCATAACCAACAAACTTCCGTCTGAGCCCGAGGGGGTATCCGATGTCGTGTAGGTGTGCGTGTGTATGTGTGCGCGCGCGAGCACACGCACGGCAGCGCGGGTATGCTGCACCTGGGGCGTTTCGAACGCTATTGCGGCAGCAACGGTGGCAGCGACGGCGACGGCGATGATGACGGCGTCGTCTCGAGTTCAAACGTTCTGTCTTCACTTGGCGTGCGTGAACGAGTACGCGATCCGCTTGCACGCGCGCACACGCGACGACCGACGAACAGACGCACAGACAGATGGATGGACGGACGGACGGACGGACGGACGGACGAACGAACGAATGGATGGAGGGACGGACGGACAGACGGACCGATACACGAATAGATATCCGCGACTCCTAGTTCAGACGACTCCAACTCACGCAAGAACAGTTAGCGTCGTCTGCCAGCTAGCGCAAGTAGTCATCTGCATCAACCTGCATTCGCTAACCACCGCTAGCGTCTGCGAGTGCCAGTCAGTCATTCCATCAAACCATGCAGCCAGTTCGTCAGTCGTCGATCCCGACCCTCCGTGCGCGCCGCATCACTCTCTCTCACTCTGTCTCTTTCTCTTTCTCTGTCTCTCCTCTCCTCTCCTCTCTCAACCTTCGCAACCTACCAACCTCCTCTACACCTACACCTACACCCAGAAAGAGAGCTTGCACGTATACAGAGAGTATCCGTATTCCGCGGCTGCGCGCGCGCAACTTTCCGACGAGGCGTTACACGTTAGACACTACGAGGACGAAGGCAAGGATTATGATGAGACAAGAAAACAACCGCGCCAATTTTTCCGAGGATATACGTCTGTGAACGACGTTCAGTGAATTTGGCGAATGAATCGTCAGAAGAGGTACGATTCACGTTACCGCCTCTCATCTACGAGCGTGACGTTCACATCACGAACCTCTCGCGACGTACCCCGGCGTCGTAAGGAGGTGGGGAAGGGATTCCGGGACAGGAAAGCGAAGGAACCCGCGCAACGGCTCATCTCCCGCCGAGAGAGAAAGAGAGAGAGAGGGGGAGAGAGGAAACCTCGGCTGCCGACCGGGATGGCGTCGTAGAGGTTATAAAGCCTGAGATCACAATTGAAAAGAACAAGCAATAGAGGAACAGGAAATAAGAATACAAGAGATTGCAACGTATCAGAAACTGTGTATACTAGAATGCACGATTTTTGATAGGTTGAAATTTGTCATTCCTGTTCCTATTGTCTGTGCTTTTCAATGCATTCAATATTACAATCGCTTACTGAGCTCTTGCATCTGATTAGCATATTTCATTAAATTCAAAAATATATGCCCGTATTATATAGTCTCTTGTACTTAAGTGTTCAGTAATAACCAATGAAATAATTCGTAGAGTATCTGAAGATAAATTTAAGAAAGCCCTCAATATACTAATAAGGCCTGACTATGAATACGAGTATTAGACGAAACAAGTACACAAGCTCACTGAGCGAGCAGTTGTAATATAGAGAATGCGTTCCGTTTTGTACTCACAGCGCTTGTAAGTATCATTTATTCTTGTTTAATATTTGATAAACAAGGATAATATGATGTGTATAGCGTGTAAACGTGAAAACGAAACGTATCCTGAATATACTCATTTAGGGTGCTTTCTCACGAATCAGAATTTCGGAAAAGTAATACGACCGATCAGAATCGTTCGTCTGTTTAACGTGCTAAACTTTAATGATTGATCGTATGACTTTTTCGAAATTCCAACTATCATAGGGAAGTACACCTTTAGGCTTAATAAATTTCAACCTATGAGAAATGGTGTATTCTTTTACATATTCATGATTTTTGATGGGGGTTGAAATTATTACCTTTGGGCGTTTTCCAGCAAAGTACAGTGTAACACAGTGAACCTCATCCTGTAACATTGACAAACAACAAGTATGTGATAATTCACTATGTTACACTGGGAGCTTTCCAAAAGTATAGTACAGTGAGTCATTACATCCTTGTTATTAGCATTAAAGAAGAACGAAATGATTCAATGTGTTACACTATGTTCATGCTGCAAAATGTCCCTTGTATCTTTGTTGAAAAACGCTATGATTAAGTCTAATGCACAATCAAAAAGTAAAGGCAATAGGAATAAAGAATAAGGGGTTCCGCACAATAAAAGGAACAAGCAACATAGAATAAGAATTTCAATCTATCAGAAACTGTGTATTCCACAATACATGATTTCTGATAGGTTGAAATTCTTATTCTCTGTTCTCTGTTCTTTGTTCCTTTTATTGTGCGAAGCCCTTAAGAATTCAACTTATCAAAAACCAAGGAGTCAGTTACAGTTCCTGAAATGAATGAGAAAATTACAAAAGTGAGCAAATAAGTATTGATTAAAGCTGTGGTCAAAGTCTTGCTACAAATGTTTTGAAGCATTTGATGGACCAATTAGAAGAATTTTATAAACTGATCAATTAAAAAACGCTTCAAAGTGCTTGCAACATCGCATTGCATATCCTAAGTATTGACAATGAAGTTATGAATAGTCTAGTAAATTTGCTTACTTCATAATTTTTTAAGAACCGTAATAAGCTCCCAGAATACATTTCTGATAGGTTGAAATTTACTATTCCCTGTTCCTACTGTCTTACCTGTATTATTCTTAATTGTGCATTAGGCTTTAGACTTAAAGCCGTAATCACACTATAGACTCTGACTCGTAATTCCCGATTATCATTCAACCAATCACAGCAAAGCACCGGCTACTTCTGATTGCCGAGTCGCGAATAAAAATCACTCTATTTTCAGTCGGCAACGTTGAATGAAAATCAAATTAAGTCGGAATCGTTGGACTTTCTTCCCTTGGAAGTTCATCTCCTTAAGTAATTTTTACGCGTGGGACTGAGGCTTAATCAAGTCTGAAATCCATGGAATGGAAGAAGAAGAATGAGAATCGGGAATCTAGTGTGATTACAGGAATAAAGATAAAGGGAGAAAATCAACATCCAATCGGTTTGACAGATCGCCGGCCCGGCCGATTCGCCCTCCCCGAGATTTGCGGAGACGATCGGAGCTCTTCTCTTCAACGGAACTCGTGGATGTCGCTTTCTGTCCTGCTTTCCACAGTCACTCCCGCGCTTACCGACGTGAAACGCGCACGTTTTCGCCAGCCCGACGGCCCCGTTCCGACTTGTGCTCTCGTGAGATCCCCTCCCGGCGTCACGAGACGCCGCTATTTCTACGACTTGCACCAAGACGTCACGTCACGTCACGTCACGTCACGTCGCACGCGTTCCTTATGCTCTTCTACACTTTGATTCTCTTCTTTTTTTTCCCCCCTTATCCTTTACTCCCTCGCTCACGCGCGACGCGGCCGCTGCGATCCTGGGGTATTACAGAGTGCAGAAGGTATATGGCACGAGAACGAGAGCCCGAGAACGGCTTTCCGAAGCGCGCGGGGCGAGACGAGGCCGAGGCGCGGCGATTCCCATCCAGGTGTTTATTACCGTATTCAGAAGCTCCTTCCACCCCGGTTCCCAAACTCCTCGTTTATCGTCGACGACGGGCTCGTCCTGTCTTGACGCGCGCGCGCGCGCGCGCACCAACTCGAGAGAAGAGATTTACGGAAGAAGATAGAATTCTTCTGCGCGATGCACACTCGACTCGACGCGCCGCCGAGGACGCGACGACGCGCGCTTGAGAGCGCAGAAGCACAGACGGACGGACGGACGGATAGACGGATAGACGGGCGGGCGAACCGACGGTGCCGACGGGAGTGTGAGAGACAGACGGAGGGAGACACACCACACACACATACACACACTCAACATACACACACACACACACACACACACACGCACGCACGCACGCACGCATGCATGCACGCACGCACACGGATGACACGATGTTCGGTCGGAACGTAAAAGCTCGTCCACGACGACGCGGCCGTGCGTTACTCGGCACGCGCGTAACGACGAGCGACGCGATCGAGGCGATCGCGTCTTCCATTCATGCCGCTCTCCGCGCTTTTTTTTTCCTCCCTCACTTCACCATCCAACTATTTCGAATCGTGCGTCTTCGTACGTTTCGTTCGCTTCGAGTAATCGGGTGTACGAGAGAGTGCAGCAGGTACAGGTAATACGCGCGCGGGTCGCAAGCTGCAACCGACAAGCAGCTTCCCTCTCTCGAGTGGAGGAGTTGAGGTTAATTTTTCCAAGCTCCCTTCCAACTCTCGTACGATCGCGTATCTCCCTCTCTGTCTGTCCACCACACGATATCATTTACAGATTCTCAGTCGCCGTTGACCGCGTTGTTAGTCCCAATTAATTCTCCCGGTCGGGGCTACAATGCGCTCAAATGGTGTATACGTACCTAGAGACGAAGAGCGAGAAGACGAAGATGACAAACGACAGCGGCGACCACGGTGAGGACGACGACGACGAGGGTTGTCTACGCGAGCGTCGGTCGACGCGACATTGTCGTCGCGATCCTCATCGATGACGGGCGACGTCGTCGATGGCTGTCGCGTGCAGTGCTGTATCGGCTGCAGTAGCGGTACAAGTACAATGGATATTACTCCGATTGCTCGTGGGGGTTGCACGCGGTTTATTCACAAACCTGTAAATAGGGAACACACATTCATCGTTGATAATTGGCACACTAGAGGGCAGGCGCGACGGGGGAAGCGTTAAAAAAGTTACGATCAGGGCCGTAGCGAGTGGCGATTCTTTGGAGGCCTCTTGCCCTGTCGCACCTCGTATCGTTAAAGGTCTATCCAGATGAGACTTGCATATTAAATATATATATGTACATACATATCAGAAAAATCGACCAATCACGCGCAACCAACGCGACGAACGAAACAATATGGCATCCCTCACGCTGAGTTTGATTAGTCGAATAATCGGCCGTGCGCGGCCTACACGAATCAGTCTGAATAAACCTTCGGAGCGTGCATCTGCGCGCTCCTTTTCTTTTTATATGAGAAATACCGTGTTGAAGAGGAGATAGAGGAGAGAGAGCAACGGCTCCTAGGAAAGATCGTTGTCGAATAGGTCCGTTGCGCGACTCCTGTATCGCTTCACTCCTGAATTTCCTCGAATCTTTCGGTATGAAATGTTAAACGAATAGAATGGGATACTCCAATCTCCTCGACCGAATTAATATCGACATTTCCTCCATAAAAATGTTCGGATCCCGATATAATTAGCTCGAAAGCAACGGCATTTTCATCAAATTCCATAAAATATGACAAACATGACACAGTGATATTCATAGTAATGTCCTTAAAGTTTGAGGAATATGGATCGGTCTTCACATAATTCTTATTTTAAGACCATCTTATGTAATATCCTAAGATGCTAATAGGACTCTCTGTGAAGAATTCATAGTGAAGAATTCTATTCTTATTTTAAGATTGTCTTGAGTAATGTCTTATAATGTTAATGCAGCCCTCGTGATCAGTTCATCTTAAAACTGTACTTAAAACGATCTTAAATATAAGTTTCTGATATACTATGGCTGATATTCATAGTCAATTTTTATATTTGAGACGATCTTAAGTACAATCTTAAGATGTTGTAAGTCAATCAGAGACAAAGAGCCGTATTAGCATCTTAAGACATTAAGACTGTCTTAAAATAAGACCGTCTTAAAATAAGAATTGATTGTAAATTCCGGTCCGTATTCCTTAATAAAGACTTAATAGAATTCGAATTAAAAGCTTGGTGATATAAAAATCATGGACTACTTCCGAATCAAATTCTGATTAATTTAATCGGCTTAAAACAAAATTTTTTATTTATCTAATAATAATCTAATCTTTAATTTAATATAATTAATATAATATTATAATTTAATATTATACATATATTGTAATTAATAATAAAATTTTTAATTTATATTTTCTTCTTTACGATTCAATTTATTTCTTTCTATATTAAATAAAAAAAATTATCAATTATTAATGTTATTCGCATTAATAAAAAGGTATTTAATAATAATGAACGAATTAATCAGAGTTTGGTCAAAGTCGTTCTAGGATAAGCGAACTGCGAAAGATGTTGACCCGTCTCGACAGCCGGCAGAGGAAAAATCGACTTCAAGTCGGCCAAAGAATACGCCATTATTTTAACATAGTAGCATATATCTCCGTACGAAGAGAGATGCGTTTTATCTTAATTACTTTTAAAGGCAAAAATGAAAGTGTTAAAATAAACAAAACCCAACCCGTCTTTCTGGTCATCTTATCGCAACAAGACAATATCCAACGGGGAAGAGATTAGCTCCATAACGGTACAATGCCATGATGCCAAGAGGAAACGTGTAGCACTATGCGCATCCTTTCATTCTTAAATTCTCATCGTTTAATGGAAATATAACGGTTTCTTGAAAAGCTATTTGAATATTTTTTAATTATGTGATAAAATAGGTAACAGATACATAAATTGACAATTAATTAAATTAATTAATTATAATAGTAACTGAACAGTTACATTTTCTGCAAAACGTGTATTCGTAAGTTTTACATTCGGAGAAATTTCTTTGTTCTCGAAAATCTCGTGTAGAGCTCCACGTTTCCTAGCGAGTTTGCAGGCAACTTGCGAAATGATGCGTTTTTGCATGTGCGAGGGTGAGCATTACTCTAAATCAATTTTTCGGGTTCCCGTCTTCTTCGTTTTTAACTGTTGAAATCGTTACTCTGCGCTTCGACGGTACACACAGCGTTGCCAAGTTTACACGCAAAATCAATGCCGTAATAAAAGTAATAATAAAACCGTTGAGTAAGAGTGCATCTTCATATGCAAAATGGGTTTTTGTCGTAACGGGAAAATAGAGATTCTCGGAATCACAATATTATCGAGGGCACGTCGTCGCCAAATCGTCACCCTCTCACAAATCTCATAATACAAATTTTATAATAATTAATAATTCTTGTTGATATATTTTTCATAATAAAGAATCACAAGAAAGAAAGTATATCGAACGTCAATTACCTTCATTTACAAGTACATAAGATTAGCTATTTCTCTACAAACGACATATAAAAATTCATTAATAAAAGTATCAAAAACTTATCAGAAAATGTCAGGTGATGTTTTTTTATCTATAGCGGATTGTAATCTTTTATGTTGCATGGAAACTTTTCTAGGTCACAGACCATGTATAAAGAAAGGAATTGAAAGAATCAGTGCAAGAAGGAGGCAGTATTATAACTCAAGAGCTTATTTTTCATTCTTCTGAAAGAGTGTGGATATTTAAAGTATCTAAAATATGCTTGCGGGCATACATTATAAGGCACCACGTGTTTCTTAACAATTTCAAATAGATTGAAAATAAACTCTTCTGAAATCTAATTCAAATACAAATCCATATCTAGGGTGGATTTTTTAAATTATTGACTTACCTAATTCTTGTATCGAAACCTATTTTAATTTCAATCGCGGTGTATCGAGGTCGCAATCGTTTTTATAGTTGACCTTTTGCATTTATAATCATTTGCGTTTGCATAAAAAAAAATTGTTTTCTTTCTACATCGCGATTGTGACAGTCAGTTGCAACACAACGCTTCCTTGTCACAGAAACGATACTTGCATCCGTGCAACTAATCGCACAATCGCGGTGAAGTTGGTCGTTTCAGTTTGTCTTTTTTTTTTTTGTCGAAAATGAGAGTGCAGCGAATTTATCTACAATCACGTCTAAACGTTTTGGCTATACAGTATCAGTAAAAATATCCAATAAAAAAAATCAGTTAAAAAACTAATATCGACTAATATTAGCCAACAAATTTTTGTCATAAATACACTCTGTAACCAATTGCAAAAACAATAAATAATCTCCTATAATGGCAAAATGGCCATTATAGGAGATTATTTATTGTTTTTGTTTGCCATATTTTGTTTGAGTTTTAGGTAAGTAATTTTTAAGTGAAAAAGTAGATTCAAATAAATTTTTACACGAATATTTATTAGAATTTTATTAGTATATGTATATAAATAAATTTGATTTAATTCGTAATGTTACGAGCTTATCAAAATTTGCAAATAAATATTACAAAACGCGATTTTACAATAAGACATACAATAATAACAAAAAAATTAAATAACTTTTAAACCAATAAGCTAGAAATATACTCAAATTTTACATAGACACTCAGAGACGTAACATATTAGAACAATCAATGAAATGTTTATATTTTTGTTAATGTTTTGAGATGTGACACATACATTCTTAAGCTGCTGAAATATTTAATATCTTTTGTATCTATAATCCTTCAAAGCAACGTATAAGTTACAGTAAACGTGACGAAGGCGCAGTGTTTCTCACGATTTCACCATATCTGTGTTTAACAGGCATAATTCAATCGCCGTTATACTTTTACCGGTGGTTCACGAGTTTAGGTTTAGGATTAACAGTCGCGCGCGTAGGAAGCTTTCAATCTAAAATAAAAATTATTATAAATTATTATATTATTATAAATTAAAAATTATTTAACAAAAATGCATAACAGAAGGACTAAAAGCCAAATTTTTCATATATTTAGATTCTTAAAAACACATACGTTTCGACCTATTTGTCAGGTCATCTTCAGTGTATACATGTCGATAAATTAACGCAAATTTAATAAAAATCATAAAATGATTAAATACAATTTCTGTGCAAATTATAGTACGTAAAGTGATGGACCTATTTCTTCATTCATGTCTGTTTTCATTCGCAACAATGCAATGCTTTCCGTCTTGTCATCTTCGTAGTTACATTCTTCTTACTTTTTCTCTAAAAATTATTTACCATTTTATAGTAATAATAAAAAGGACGACTGCGACGCGTTTTCAAATAGCAAATTCAAAATAACGTATTGAAAAAAATGCATATATTGAAATATTTTACTTGGAATTTATAATTTAAAAAAATTAATATTTATTTTTCGTAAATGAAATTATTGAATGATTGACATTTGACGGTTACAACAAGAAACACGATAAATAAGTATTGATATACTCGTGCGGATATACTGTTGGAACTATTAAAGCTTATTGCGGTTATCTCGTAAATAGTTAGTTTTTCCCGAAAGCTTTATCTTTCCTAATTTTCGTAAAGTAGACGAAGCTTATCTTAATTTTCAAAATAAATGAGGAAACACTTAAAACGAAAATTTGTTTAACAACGAATAGTCAAACAAATAACGAAATTTTGATTATTAATATTAAGATTTTGTATATAGTTAAATATTTCCAGATAAAAGGAAAATTGTAATTATTAGGTCTTTTGATAGCAAAACTGTTCAAACATCGTCGATGTTTCTTCGGTGACTTTTGAAAAGTTCTATTCTCAAGTGATGGTATTTTCTAAGATAGAAGAGAGAATGTAAACGGTGTCAGTGTTCTGATTTTAAGATGTATGGTAAACGATCTGGAGATATTCTGTTATACTATACTGCATTCTTTATTTTTATATAAAGAAATTTCAGAGTTCGAGATATGATATTTATATAAAAATATCCAATATATATCGAATATATCCAAATGATTATTTATAATTATTTTAATAATTATTTATAAAATTTTTATATCTTAGAAAGTAAACCTAGAATTAGTGTCGTAATCTTTATTGTTTCCAAAAAACTATTAAACATTTTTTTATAAGCAATATATTCTATTCTTTATAGAAAAATAAACATATAAATAAATAAAAAATATAAGATGTATATATAAGATGTATAGATAAAAGAACATCGTCATTAGAACAGTATTTTCAGCAATTACTTCAGTCATTATTTGAAAAAATTATAATATAATTTTATTATGTGATATAAAGCCGACAAAATTACCAATTACGAAGATCCAGAAATAATAATAAATGAAGTGAAAAAATATTCTAAATTAATTATTATTGGGAAGAACCGTGTAAAATCAATAATGCACAGCGTTGTAATTATTCAATTTAAATCGTCAGTTTTATGAAATTATGTACGACATATATCATGAGATATATAGGGTATTTTAACATATTTCGTCACTTATCATGAACAGATAGAGTGAATCGAACTGAGTCGAAAAGTCCTTTACTATTTTGCAATTTTTCGCAATAGTTAACAAGATATTAATTACTAAAAATTGTTAAATATTGATCTTGAATAATTTTTACTCAAATATTATCAACTTTATAGAAAAGCTGCAAGAGAACTCTAAAAATTTTTTCAGGATTTTTTATCAATTTTTAGTATTGCATTTTCTTATTTTTACCAATATGAGAAAATACGGTATTAAAAAATTCTGAAAAAATTCTCAGAACTTTATGAGAAGAAAATAAATGATTTTTGTCTCTTGCAGCTTTTATGTATATCAATAAATACATAAATCAATAACATACATCGGATACATATTATTGCTACGTTTAGCAGAAAAAAGCAATTTTGCAACTGTTGTAAAATTCTTTAAAGTGATTAGTCTTGGTTTTTCATTATATCTAATTGTAAGTGTATAAATCAATCATATTAAAAAATATTGCAACATCTGCAAAGTTGCTTTTTCTGCTGAACGCAGCTATTGATATATCACGAAGAAAAATAATAATTTTATTATAAACGCAAAAAGTTTGCAAAAATTTGAATTGTCAAATTTATTTGCTGTTTATAGCAAACAAATTTGCATATTTGATAGATACTTTACATTTGTTGCAAATAATTTTTGTAGCAAGTATAAAAAAATAAATATTCGTATTATATCTGCAAATAATTTTGCGATCCCTATATTTGCAAATAAAATTTATCGTCATGGATAGAATTATCATTCATAGCAAATTTTGTCTTTTCTTCGAAAACTTTGAAAAATTGAGAATACATGTAAATTCTATGATTTCATCAAATTAATTTTGGTATAGGATATCCAAAATTCCTCTCCCCCCCCTCTCTCTCTCTCTCTCTCTATATATATATATATATATATATATATATATATATATATATATATATATATTTTATCTGTGGCTTTTTCTCTAGATACGATAAGATCTAAGCAGAAGAAACTGATTGTGATAAGAAAAACGTGAATTCTAGATAAGTATGATATTTTTCTATTTTAATCGTATTATCCTTATTTTCATAGATCGCTCACGTGTTAGAATTAATTTGCGCGTAGCACAAAAAAAAAATTCAAACGCTCCTCGTTGATATATGGGCGCAAATAAAATCGACAATCCGGCATCTCAATACGGCCCTGTTTACAATTAAAACTCCCTACTTCGACCTCCATTTTGAATTCCTACTTCCTAGCATTTGTTTACCGAAGCAAGCGTATCGTCATTACAACCATGCAGCGAAAATAGGAGATTGGTACCCACATACGTGAGTTCGTCCGTACAAGCACTATAGAAGCGAGTTTAAAAAGACTTCTGTTCACCGATAAAGAAGGAAAAGATCGGAAAAAGAAGGTGCTGAGGGCGTAGTGCACCTGGCGGACGTGATACGGCCCTGACACATCGTTCTCCACGCGCGTGCTACACTAATGAAAAAGCACACGAGTGACACGAGTACACATGAGGATCCAGCAATCAACTAATGCGACGTGCAATCACGCGTATTCGCGCCTCTCTCTCTCTCACTTTCTTTTCTTACTGCTCGCTTCCTCGCTCGCGCTCACACATACATACATGCATACACGCGCACACACACCATGGCCACAGTCCGACCGGTCGGGACTCCCGCCATTTCTACGTGACGATCGCGACGTGCATGGCTCGTCGAACAGCTGCCGACCACGACTGGTTATCAGTGATCATCCCCCCGGACCGAACGAACGGTTACCGCTGCCGCAACATACACATTCGATCTCGCGTCGGATTGCCGCGCTTATTTAAATTCACACTGACCGTTCATTCGTCGTACCGGCGAACACCTGCGGTAGCACCCGCGGCTCCCAACGTCACCCACGACAAGTCGGCGTTGTTCGTGCGTGAGCCGACGAACCATTCGCATGCACACCGTGTTTATTTCAACCGCGACGCGATACGACGTCACCGATCCGCTCCTTTTACCATCGTCGGCGAAACTGCCAAGATGGCGGCCGCCGTCACGTGACTCGCGACGTTTTATGACGTCTGTGAATGTTAAAGGGCCGGCGGCCGGCCATTCGCGTTTGTTGCACGTCATCACGTGACCGTATCCACGTGCGTGTCCAATGGGAGAAGTGTTTCCCTAAAAATAAGGGCGAATTACAATCAAAATGGCGTAAACGGGGTGAACATGATTATTACCACGTCCGCCCTTTTTCAATGATATGGAATTGATGAATATGACGATTCGTTGTATTAGTACGAGAGAATTTGAAAAGAAATTTTTAATAAAAATAATTATTCATGTAATAGACTTTTTCGTTTGCAGTATTATCGCGAGAGATTCTATCAGCCTTCCATATATTAATTTTTATTTTAATATTTCTTAACCTTAATCACCAAATACGTTTTAACCTAATCTACAGTGCATAGATATTGTAGATTATTTCTTTTCTTTTTGTTTCTTGTTTTATGCCTCAACTTTTAACTTTTTTTCTTTTCAACCGTTTATCAATAATTGTATTTCTTGGCTCTTCTAAAATATGACAACTTTTATCTCGGACGACGAAAAACGAAAATTTCTTATGAAATATTTTATAACTCAGTCTTCTTCACAAGGGCTTCTCTAGTAATACTAGCAATAATTCTTAAATCGATAAAATAATAGTAATAATTCCTGTAAATTTGTCATATAATTTCAATTATAATATACACAAAGTATTTACAAACAATATTATTTATATATACTGTAAGACGTAATATGTACATTCATCAAATATTAAGAATTCAATGCCATTCATCATCGTTCCTCATCATTGTCATTAGTATCAAAGGACAGGACGATTTTTTGCTTTTCTCTTTTCGCTTTCTTTTTCACAGGTTTATCTGTAGCAGTTGTATTAGAATCTGTTTCTGCTGCTTTAGTCTTGCGAAATATGATCTTCTTAGATAGATCAGCTGGGGCATTATTTTCTTCTGCAATTGATAACTTTGATAGATCAACATAAAAAATTAAATACAATTCATAAGATATTTAATTACATGTTTTGTATAATGTAATATTTAATATTACATGTAGATTTAGAGTAGCCTCTGTATTGAATCCATACCTTTTTCTTTCTGTTTTTTAAAAGCATCTGCTTCTTCCGCCGTCAAATCACCAGAATTTAACACAACAACAACAGGTTGCTCATCGGCCAACTCTTCCCTTTCATCATCGGATATTTTTGGTAGAACTTCTCTCTAATTTAATAAGTGAATATCGTTAATTCTATGCTTGCTACATTTTTATGTTTGTACTATCAGTATAGATTCATTTTAATCTCAGTTCAACTTACCATTCATCTTTGTTTAGTGTTAAGAACTAGAAGAAAATAAAGAATGGAATCGAGAAAAAGTTGAAGCGTGATTAAAATTAATCTGTATTAGTGGATACAAATCTTAATTTTACAAAAAAAAATAAACAGTATAAATATTAAGTATTAATATCCAGACATAAAATTTATAATTATGACACAATAAAAAACTTAAGCACTAATATGTAAACAATAAGCGAATTGGCTAATCACAATAGAAACTGTAAAACAATAACGTAAAATATAGCAAATCCAATATGTTAATTTGCTTATTGTTTAAATTTTTTGTGTGCCATATTCTTTATAGATCATACTTTTGTATCAACAGTAGGACCTTCTTTATATCCGATTTGTTCCTTCAGCTCTCGTAAAAATTTTGGTTCGTTTGGTTTGATATATGATACATTGTGTTTTTTTCGTGACATAATTTTGTTAACGTCCTCCACAAAAGATTGTTTTGGAAAACAATAACCTGTTACACTACAATAATAACTGTAAACAAAGCTCTCTGTCAGTCTATTTCTTCTTCTCTTTCTTAAAATTCTTATTTGGATTTCCAACCCATTACAAAGATCACAATAACGAGACAAAGAAGGATCCAAAGAGTAAAGATTCAACTCCAGATAACCTCTTCAGGGAGCAGAGGATTTGTTTGTTCATCATTCATGGCTTATGATTTGCAACCCTATTAAAAACAGGCTTTAATTCTAAGCGGTCCTTAAAGTGGCGTCTACAATGGAATTTAAAGCGTAAAATTTAAGCTTTAAGTGTAAGAATTGATCAATCACAGTCGATCATTCCTCTCACAGTCGACTCTGATTGGTTAATGTCTTATGATTTAAAACTCGAAACTTAAGAAATAGCATTATAGAAAGTCTATCATATTTGATTATAGTCGATTAGCCTTCATCTATCCATTTCTCAATCGATAAAGTCATACAAATCGAGTACATACTTCGCCAGAAAAGGAAGTTTTCAAGTCTTGCAGTTGGCAAAATTTAGTGCCAGTTTCACCAACGTCAGTTAAGCTTTGGCGTTTTTTCGTTGTATAACCAAAAGCAACCACTAAAGCTATCTTCGTCTTCTGATCTCTGAAGACGAAGATAGCCTTAGTTGTGATAGCTTCTAGTTGGATAATGAAAAACGCCCCTTATTTATCTGTCGATTAACTTCATCACCAGAATAGCCAACAGCAAGACTTACAAATCTGTCTTTCTCTTATTCTTGTTAGTAAAGAAAAAGTGTTGTGGGTAGAGATAATAAATAAAACATTGAAATGTAAATATTTTGATTATTTTTTACAAATACATACTTTCGAAATTAGATTAGAGATGATGAGTTTTCAATTTAGCAGTTGGCAGTACTCAAAGTTAATCGACTGATAAAGTAACTGGCGTTGGTGAAACTGGCCCTTAATTGACCGATTAAAATTAATCGGTGAGACCGGCATGTAAACTTAATACAATTATTGAGTACCCAGAAGTATTGTGAATCCGCGATCACGATGTAGTTTCATATAACGAATCCAGCGAACAGAGGTTACCGATTTCGATCGATCGCGGCGTTTTTTTGCACGTATGTCATTCACGCATTTATCGCGAATACGCATGTAAATTGTATGTATACATAACATGTGTACACAGTCTCGAACTCTCGACAGCTTCCGATATTGTGATCCATTTTTATTTCATTGAATTTATCCTCGAGATACGACATTAAAAATTACGTACGTGTCGGAATTAATTACGGAATTTTCTTTTTTTCATATTATTCTGTTTTGTTTAAAACTTGCTAATCTAGATACGATATGGGCAAATAGCGACGTGGCAAAATGTCTCACGTTGAATCATGTAAAGTTCGGCAGCAAAATGAATTGGAAGTCTTGAAGGTATATGACGCGTTAAGTAAGCACGTGGCAAAAAGTAACATTTTCCAAGCGATGTTAATATCTCTCTTAATAATTCTATTTTTTCATTTATAATAGTCCATTTTTGGTGATGAATTACGTGACTTGAGAAAGAAGAATAAAAAGAAATGGCAACCTCTAGATATTGTTGTTACCTTGACACCGCAGAAAGGTATGTCTGGACCAGCGGAAGTCTATGCGCAGATAGATTTGCATATTACGTGCTGCGATAAATATCCTCATGAGTAAGTTTTATATCTTTCAATATATACTGTCTCTATTTCATAACGTCTACATGATTTATTTGTCATATTTTAGAGTACCAACCATTCAACTGCAAGACAGCAGAGGCTTGTCTCATCAACAGGTTGCAGTTTTGTCATCTGAGCTCAAAAATTTAGCACAAAAGTTAAAGGGTGAAGTTATGATTTTTGAATTCAGTCAGCATGTTCAGAAATATCTGCATGAACATAACAAACCGAGTTACAGTAGTTTTTATGAGGAGATGATATCAAGAAATAAAGAAAGAATACAATATGAGATGCAAGAAAAGCAAATGAAAGAAGATAAAGAGAGACAGGTTTGATTTAATATATTGGTTCATATATTTTTTCGATTGCACATTATGATTTATTTAATTTCTGTTATCGTGGATATTTCCACAGGTTCTGCAAGATGCCATACAAAAACGTCAGGAAGCCTTGAAAGCCGAGATGCGTAATCGAAAGGAAACAGTTCGATTGACCACAGATTCTGATATTGTCTTTCGATCCATACCATCATCTCCGCATGAACGAGGGACGAGCCGTTTCAGACGTCGATGTATGAGCACGTCGGAAAGCTCCGAAGGATCATTGTGCGAGCATAGAGGTACTAAACTTATCCATTTCGACAGTAATAAAGGCGAGAGACAAGTGCACCGAGGCAAATGCTTGGGGCACAGTACAAAGGGTTCCATAGTATATGCTGGTGTGGATGAGACTACTGGAGAATTATTAGCTATCACGGAATGGATGTTGAAATGTGCGATGACAAATGGTTGCTCTACTCAAGAGGTAGCCATTGATATACATCATGCCATGAAGCAGATTGCCAGTTTGGAGCAAGAGCTGAATCACTTGTATAAACTGCATCATCCAAATCTTGTACATTATTTAAATATGAAATATTTGCAAAATAACAATAACGTGGTGATTTACGTGCTTCAAGAGTTCGTGGTATGTAAATATGTGCACATATATTGCTTTGGAGCAGCAATATTTGATAAGATTAAGAATGGTTTTCACGTTTATGATATTGATTGTATGTAAAAGTAGGTTGGTACCACGTGCTCGTTCTACCTGATGGAAAACATTCCAGTCGACATCGACATGTTGAGACATTTGGCGACGGGTGTCCTCGATGCATTGCAATACCTCCATGAGAATAATGTAGTGCACAAAGATTTACGAGACACCAGCATTTATATAGACCATATGGGTGTTGTAAGATTGTCCGATTATTCTTTAGATAAGAGATTGTCAGACATGTATCATTCGAATTCCTTAGCAAAGACTGAACATGATTTTCCAACGATTCAAGGCCGAGGTGGCAAAAAGGCAGACATATACAGATATGGAATATTATTGCTTTCGTTATTAAAAGGAACCATTATATCCGGGGAAGAAATCGATCTGACAGTAATCCCACAGGTAGACTTTTTTAGTAAGAGAAAATCTGTCATTAGTATTACACTGAATTAGTACATATTAAAGACTGCTTTATCCGAATGCAGTAGTATAATGCTCAATGCAGTAGTATAATGTATTCTTTAAAAGGAGGAGAAATATAATATATAATATAGATTTTGATAATAAAATGATACATGTATATTCTATTAAACAATGTCACATTATTGGATATTTCATCATTTCAAATGTTTATATACTTTTATATTTAAGTTGGCTGATTTCATATATTCTTTCAGTATGCACTAATGTAGTGTAAGTGACCAAATTTGCTATTTGTGTAGCACATACGTTTTTCTCATAAAGTGCCAATAGTGGACACGCGTATCCTAAGTTAAATAATTTCTTTTAGCTTCACTTGAGAGATTTTATTTCAAAATGTCTCATCGACGACGAAAGAATGCGTTGGTCTGCAGAGCAATTGCAACAACATGGTTTTATAAAAATACCATTAGCACGAGGTTTATCACCTTCAGTACCAGATCACGATGAGAAAGAGAAAAATTTAGAGCCAGAAGAACCGGATATCGATATTCAATTACATTTGCCATCGATGGGTAGGCAATCGCGAATACAAAATGAATTTGAAGTGCTGAAATGGCTGGGAAAGGGAGCCTTCGGCGACGTTTTAAAAGTGAGAAATAAATTAGACGGTGGTGTCTACGCTATCAAACGCATAGAATTAAATCCAAAGAAAAAACAGCTGAATAGGAACATTACGCGCGAAGTTAAATTGCTCTCTAGAATGAATCATGAAAATGTAGTACGTTATTACAATTCGTGGATTGAAAGTGCTACTTTGGATGATTCAATCAGACATAGTCATTTTACGCCGATCACCACGTCTTCAGATAGAACAACCACCACACAGGATAAAGCAGATATAGTTAATGTAATTATATTATACACGATAATGATTACGTCACTCATAACAAGAAGAGCCGTAACAACATTCTACTTTATAATGTTGAATTATATATAATTGTAATCAGACTTTTGCGCTGTATAAAAACATGACGTGAATTTTAGCATCTGGAAAGTGATGAGATAGAAAAATTTGCTCCACCATTACGCGATGTTGAATGGAATATATCATACGAATCTCGGGCGAATGTGGCTGATAGTGATGATGAGAACAGCGATGCATCGACTGATTCCGATAGCGAAGAACACTGCGCATTTCTGTAAGATTATTTTCTTTTTTTGAAATTATATATCCTCTATAATATTTAATATTTTTATTTCATTTAATTTATATTATTCTATATGCAACTTTATATTTAAGATGCGTGCGTGCGTGCGTGCGTGCGCGTATGTAATGCAGAGAAAAACTACTTACTATTAGAAAAGCTGATTTGAATTGCATCTCTTACAGAATGCGAACTTTATTACATATTGAGTCTTCCGATAGTATTGAATTCGAAAGAGATGATATATCACAAAAATGCGGAGTAACGCTGGATGTTTCCAACAATGATGTTAAAGATACTGAAACTTCTAGCGAAGATGTAACAGTAAAAGAAATACAATTTATGTACATACAAATGGAATTCTGTGAGAAAAGCACATTAAGAACTGCCATAGATAATGGTTTATATGAAGATGAAGAACGTTTTTGGAGGCTTTTTCGAGAAATTGTAGAAGGTCTGGCGCATATTCATCAGCAGGGTATGATACATAGAGATTTGAAACCTGTGAACATCTTCCTCGATAGTAACGATCACGTCAAGATAGGAGATTTCGGATTGGCTACGACTAATATACTGTCGTCGTTAGTTCAGACCATCGATGCTGATAAAGAATCACAATTTGAAAAAGGTACAATTATAGACGATATTTTGAATTCACCGATTGATCAATTGCATTATGCGCAAATGTAACTTTGCTCTGAAAAAGATGCATTTATACATAATGCGATTGATCAATTAATAAATTATATGCTTTTACATATGCCTTATATAGTTACATGCGATATATTGATGACAAATTATATTATTATGTCTTTTCAAGGTGGAAGTTATGATGTAGAAGAATTAGGATCTCTTACTGGTCAAGTTGGAACAGCTTTATATGTAGCTCCTGAACTTTCCGCAAAAACTGCCAAAGCAATTTACAATCAAAAAGTGGATATCTACAGCTTGGGAATTATTTTCTTCGAAATGACATACAAACCACTCACTACCGGAATGGAGCGTGTTAAAGTCCTATTGAATTTACGCTCGAAAGAAATCGTCTTTCCTCCAGATATACCAGAAACAGATGTACCGCCTCAAATTCATATCATACGGTAAAAAAATTGATTTGACAATGCATATTATATGATTCTAAGATATATGAAATACGAAATAATGATTAAGCTTTATCCATATTAGTTGGCTGTTGAATCATGATCCAAGTCAACGTCCTACCGCTCAGGAATTACTTTCTTCCGCATTCTTGCCGCCGCCATTAGAAGATACGGAATTGCAAGAAGTAATGCGCCACACGTTATCTAATAGTCAAAGTAAAGCATATAGATATTTAGTGACGTCATGTTTCACTCAAGACGTTACGCCGGCAGAAGATATTACTTATGATATGAATTTACCTGCTAGAGGAACACCAAGTGTTCTTTCCTCAAAAAGGCAGTTTCTGCAGGAAAGCGTGAAACAAAAAATTATTGAGATATTTCAAAAGCACGGCGGAATATACCTCGCGACCCCGTTGTTAATGCCTAAATCCATTCAGCATTCTAACTTTACTGAATCTAGCGTAAAATTGATGACCCGTACTGGCAGTATAGTCTCTATACCTCATGATCTTCGTACTCCTTTTGCTAGATACGTTGTATGGAATAATATTTCGCATATTCGAAGATACGCTATCGAACGTGTTTTCAGAGATAAAAAGGTATGTACTGTAAATAATATCTTGCATGTATGATTGCAAATTAATATCTATTAATATCGAATTATTGTAGGCACGAGGATTTCATCCAAGAGAATTATACGAATGTGCTTTTGATATCATTAGTCCTGTAAATAACAATTTAATGCCAGAGGCTGAATTGATCTTCATTATATGGGAGATCTTTAATGAGTTACCACAGATCCGAGAACATAATTTCATAGTACGCCTGAATCATACGTCGCTATTGAAAGCTGTGTTAATGTATTGTGGCGTAGAGAAAGACAAATATCAGGATATATATTCCATATTGCAGGATGCCCGCGACGGAAAGTTAACTAAATTTCAGGTCCAAACGCATTTGATAAGTTTATGCTTAACCGATCAAGCTATGGAAACTCTTTTTAATTTACTTGAAACGGAAAGCTCCGTTACGAAAATTAATAGTGTCTTAAGGACATTAACGAAAAGAAAAGGAGAAGCTGCTCGTTTAGCCAAAGAAGGCATGAGCGATATAGAGACTGTAACATCTAATGTAGAAAGTTTGGGTGTTAAGGTAATATTATAATAATGTCTTTATATAATTTGTGTAAGTTTACAAGCATTCTTTTTATTTTTTTTTCTTTATCATATTTCAGTGGCCTATTACTGTCGTACCTTTATTAACGTACAATGTACAACAATATAGTGGTGTGATATATCAAATAACTTGCGAACTGAAGCATAGACGGAGACGATGTGGTCAAGACATCATAGCTGCGGGCGGTCGATATGATAAAATGCTGGTGTCATTTAGAAAAGTTTTAGAGCGCACCGGAATGGCCAGTAAGGAAATAAAACAATACGGTGCTGGTATTAGTATATCGTTAGATAAATTGGTATCCGCTGGAGTCGAGGAGTGTGAGGGTAGTGAAAGTAAATACGGTATTGATGTGGCTATATGCTGCGAGGGAAATTCAGAAAACGAAGGAAGAGGAGAAAAGGACATGATTAATATATTACGGGAAATCTGGTCATTAGGATTGAAAGTTACAACATTAGATCTATGCACTATGGAAGAAATATTAGAATACTGCCAAGAAAATTCTATAAGTCATATAGTATTATTAAGAAATAGTACTTTAAGAGTGTTAACATGGGAAAGAGACCGATTTCAAGAGAAAAAATGGAACACTATACAGGATATTGTTGAATATTTACAACGACAGTCCGAAAACGCATTGCCAATCTTGAATAGATCCGAAAGTAAAATGAGCGCGAATGATATATCAGTAGTGCCTAGCAATCCGATTAATGTTACCGTAGGTTTCATTCTCTCTGAGCGAGATAAACTGTCCGGAAGTGGCAAAAGAAGTTTCAAAAATACCATATTAGCACAAATGTCATCTTACTTACAAAGAATATCACATAAAGTTCCTGTAGAAATCTTTGCTGTCTTTTTGGAAATATCTGTTATAAGAACATTGATCAGTTTTCTGGAGATCGATGAGGAGGAACAAGCTTTCCAAAAAAGTATTCAGATTGTAATAGACAAGTGAGTATTACACAAACTATGTATATTTAATATATTATGTTATATAAAATAATGAACTATCTCTACTAGTATCGATAATATTGATTATATTATTTTTATAGACATCCACGGCATAAGAAATATATAAAAGAAATCTGCGAGGGTATGAGGAAATTAAGAAATGAAAAGTCCAAGCCTGTAGAGATACTTTACAGTTTGATAGACAGTAAACATATGACTTTAGTATAAGATATTATCAAAACCGAAAATAATAAAATTTTCATAATAATTATGTGAAATTAATAATGATGAGTAATGGAATGTATATCAATAGATCAAACATACAAAATAAGTATTAGACACTTAAGCATTTTTTGTACTACATTATATATATTTTTAAACATCACATTTAATAAAAAAAATAAGACTGTATATATGACATGACACTCCAAAATAGATTTCTGGATATAAAACCAAATTAAGCATGTTTATTATTACAACATCAAATATTTTGTTGCATATATTTTCTTCAATTGTTTTAATCCTTACTGCAAAATTTAAATATATTCAAAAGCTTGTGCTTGCGTGCGCGCGTGCGCACACATATTTCGTACATAACATTTTTTCTAAAATTAAAAAATCTATTTTTTTGATATATAAAAATAAATAATAAGATTATAAACTTGTGGCAGGAGAAGATAAGCCTTTCTAAATTTTACCCCATTTAATTTATATAAATATAATTCTATACGCAATTATATTGCAATCGTGTTATATTTTATCAATGTGTCATTTAGATATATATATATATATATCTTTTATTTTATCATTGACTGTGTTCCAAAATTTACTGAAGTTCCAGCCAGTACTAAAAATCTATAGTTTACGTCACGCGCACTTGCGCGCATTGTAGATTCTTAGTAAATTTTGGAACACCGCCAATGTTCAATTTCACGATATCATTTGTTTTAGTTTATTGTTTCATAGAATGTCAAATGTCAAAAAACGGAGAGATAAATCTTGAAAGTTGAATGATATTGACGACGTGCAATACGACGTGAAAAATAGGAGACGGAAGCTGGTGGTCTGAATGAGATTCAGTTAAGGGTAGCGATTATGTAACTTTTTCCCTAGGGCGGAAACGTGAAAAATGAAATTCTTTGTATGTATGTGTGTATATGTACAAACACGTATGTAAAAATTTTCACTTTTCACGCTTCCGCTCTAGCGGAAAAAGTTATATGTGGTCATATAATTTATAGTGGTATAAAATTCGACAGCATTTTTTAATATAAATTTCAAATATTATCCATGATGGTCTGTTTTCATTTTATTTCTTCCCAAAATAGCACACGTTCTTGTTGAAATCAATTATCTGCGGCGCAACCCTCCTCGAATCAATACGACTTTGAAATGATATATATGACTACGATTGCTATGTGCGGAGACCTCGAAGACTCGCGTGTTCGCTAGTGTTCTATTCATAGCTATTCTAACTTTAGAAACGGCCTGTCCAAGTGTATCACCACTACATTAATCTTAAAACTTGATTTAAAATTAATATGATGTAACGAACTTAAAAGTGGAACTACTTCTAAATGGCAATGCTGCTTTAATACATTTTTAATTTGACAACTGTGCTACATCTGTCATAGAACATCAATAAGAATTTAGCATGCATTCTATACAGTTACTGTCAGGATATGATATGCCTATAGTGGGACTGGGAACATGGCAGGTGACAAAATAATATTAGAATGTTGTAATATTATTAGAATGTTGTGATAATTGATAATAGTAATGTATCTTATCAATCACATTTTTTTGCCATCACTATAAATTTTATAACAAAATGTTTATATGAAATGATCTGGTGAGAAGAGTAAAATAACTGTTTTCTCTAGGCTAAACCAGAAGAGATTGAAACTGTTGTGAGCACTGCCTTAGAATGTGGTTATAGACATATTGATACAGCAGCAAATTATAATAATGAGGATGCAATTGGCAGAGCTTTGAAAAAATGGTTTGACAAAGGTGGTACTAGAGAAGAACTTTTTATCACAACAAAGGTAATGTATCGTTTTTGAGTTCAGTAGAGTTGATTGTTGTCGCAATTTACTATTTAATAATCATAATATTGCTGTCTTTCAAAAAAACATAATTATGTATTTAATCTTGTAAATTTTATTTTAGTTACCCAATTTTGGTAATCGACCATCTGATGTAGAAAAGTTCATTAAATTGTCATTAAAGAAACTTGGATTGGATTACTTAGATATGTATCTTATTCATATGCCCTTTGCATTTAAATTCAATGAAAATACATTCAGTGCAGCAACGAACGAGGATGGAAGTTACATACTCGATTTTGACACAGATCCTGTCTCAGTGTGGAAAGTATGGAATCAATTTTGTATAACATATTGATATAAAAGAAATCTTTGAAAGAGCAAAATTATTTTGTAGGAGATGGAGAAGCAAGTTGAATCAGGACGCACTAGATCTATAGGTTTAAGCAACTTTAACGAAGAGCAGATTTTGACTATTTGGAAAAACGCACAAATTAAACCAAGTAATTTACAGGTAAATCATTGAGCGATATATAAATTTATCTATTAAGTGCAATTTAGTTCTCATCGATAAGACATTATCGAGATAACAATATTTAATATTTTTAGGTAGAGTTACATGCATATATGCAGCAGACGCCAATTCGAGAATTATGCAAGAAGTATAATATTATTGTAACAGGTTACAGTCCATTAGGCTCTCCAGCTGCAAAGAAGCACTTTCAAGCAAAATATAAGTACACTTTAAATGCATTTTCTGACTTGCTAAATCATCCGATTGTTGAAAAAATTGCTGCAGAGCATAAAAAAACGACAGCACAAGTTTTATTACGTCATTTACTACAACTAGGTGTTGTAATTATCCCTAAGAGTTCGTCCCCAGAAAGAATCAAGTCAAATATCGATTTATTCGATTTTTCCTTAACAGAGGAAAACATGGAAGTTTTGAGTACTTTAGATAAAGGTACTGATGGGCGAATTTTTAATTTCTTATTTTTTAAAGGGTAAGTGTTAAAAAATATGTTTCATCTTGATTATTATATTTTGTCATAAAACTATATTTAAGACTATATTTTATAATTTATAAAAATTGTAAAATTCATATAAAATTTACTTACATTGTTGTCTGTTTCAGAATTGAACATCATCCACAATATCCGTTTAAAAATGAACTTCCTTAATTATAATTTAACATGCAAGTCATTAGTTTGTATAAAAATAGTTGAAAAAAAGAAATACATAACATACCAAACGAGCATGATACATTAAATGTATTATGTAATTATATATCGCAGAAGTTTCTGTTATTTTTCAATGCAGTCTGTACAACATTTTACGTTGTAAACGATGCTGAAGTTCACCACGGCGTATCATCGTATGTATAACTTTGTAAATAGCGCGTTCTGGAAATGACTGCTTAAGAAAATCTTTCACAATATTTTGTTCAGATACTTGATGTCCAATAGGAAATCTACTCTTCAATTGTTTTTCAATACGGGTCAATATTTCATGATCCTCTTCCGAGGTAAATCCTTCTGCTCCTGATGACAGATCGCAATATACACGTTAATAAAACTTTGTATTTCGAAAGTATTTTCTTTCGGCTACACATACCAAATATAATATATTCTATATTTATCAATTTATAGCTTACCTGCTAATGAACCAGACATTGCAGCTTCCAATGTAGATACATGGAAAAGCCTTAAAGCTTCATTAATATGGAGTTCAGTAGCAAAGGGTTGTAACTGCATTTTGGCCAAGGCTTCGGAAATTCGTATAATAGCTTCAAGCTGCCGGACTGTTATAGGTATCGATAATTTTTTTTCAGCATCTTTCTCATGTTCTCTTGTACCAGCTCGCATCATAACGTAACGATTTTTTAATTTGTCCCCTGCCTCTGAACCGAGTCTTGGGCCACAACGTCTATTAAAAAAAAAAAAAAAATTAGAGAAAAACATATTATACTTTACAAAATGTTACACATTATATGTGATAAGATACAGCAAACTTACGTTCTGCAATAGTTTATATACTTTTTGAGAATGTGTACAGGAATTTCTCCCTCTATTGATTGTTCTGTGATCTGGCCAGCATTACAATGAATGTTCATAACATGTTTAGCTAATGTTATATCCCTGTTGTGTTCATGCTCATCTTTAACAATAAATATCATATCGAAACGTGACAATATTGTCGGCATAAAATCTATATTCTCTTCTCCTTTTATATCATCCCAGCGGCCGAAGACTGAATTCGCTGCTGCTAACACAGAACATCGTGTATTCAGAGTTGTCGTTATTCCTGCTTTCGCTATAGAGATCGTTTGTTGTTCCATAGCTTCGTGTATCGCTACTCTATCATCCTCCTTCATTTTGTCGAACTCATCTATGCAAACAACTCCACCATCCGCGAGAACCATCGCGCCACCTTCCATAACGAAATTTCTCTGAAAATAACGATAGTTGCTGTCGTATATACATGGAAAATATTTACATTAAAATAAATTTATATAGTTAAATTAATTACAAAAAATTGCAAATGTAAAAAAATGTTTAACAAGAATATAACTTACAGTTACTGGATCTCTCGATACAGATGCTGTTAAACCAGCTGCGGAGCTACCTTTTCCCGATGTATAAACAGCTATAGGAGCAACTCTTTCTACAAATTTCAACAACTGCGACTTAGCGGTACCCGGATCACCCAGCATTAAAATATTAATATCGCCTCTCCTACACAAGCCATCTGGCATTAATTTTCTCGAACCTCCAAACAGTAAACATGCGATAGCTTTCTTGATATCTATTGCACCAAAAATACTAGGAGCTATACTCTTCGCGATTCTCTCGTACAGATTAGGATCTGCTGCTAAACGGGTAAAAAGATCTTCCTCTTCAGACGTAACGGGGGGCTGAGTTCCTGCATAGAAAATACAGAAAAAAGAAATTAATGCAAATCACTAACTGATGTTTTAAATGTTTCATTTTTGTATTACGTACCTATATTGGTATTTTCTCCATCTACAGAAATACCAAGAACGCGAATATATGGAGCTCGAACGCCTACTAATGTCTTTTCTTTGCCTGTACCTTTGCCACCTGTCTTAGATACTTTCTTAATGGAATATATTCCCAGAATCAAAACTCTATTACCAGGTACAACTCTGTCGCATAAATACCGATCGCAATATAACTGCAAATGTCTGGGCATTTCACCCTGCGGTATATGATCTGGCAACTCCTGAAGCTTTAACACTTGAAAGTCTACGCAGTGGCATTTGTCCGGCATTATAAAGAAAGGATCCAGGGGACACTTTGGTCCTACACCGGCTTGTTCCCTAATAACAGATGAAAATTGTGTGATATATTGTAAAGCGAGTAATTAAGTACTTTCGAAAGGAGACTTACGTGGAACATTTTCTGGGTAACGTATATCCTTCTAGACCGGGCTTAATAGGAATATTGACTTGAGTGACTTTGCAAGACCGGCATTGTATTGCTATCTTTGTCGCCTTTGATCTGATGCCAGATGCAGAAACAATTATACCAGGAATTTTAACGAGCTTTGAAACAATATCTGGCTGCAACAGTGAAGCAATTATATTAAAATTAGTTTTGAATTATACAGGATGTTTTCGCAAGAAAACTAACAAACTTTATTATTTATTATTGAGTTTGTTCTAAGCAAAAATGTCCATATATACTATAGGTCAATTTATATCAATCATCAAGATATAATTTATTAATATTGTAACAGAAAAAAATATAAACATTTATAATTTTTATGATTATTCTTTTAGGTTGGATTGTTCCACTGTCACTTTTGTCCTCTTTTTTTTTGCTCTTTCTCTTGTCTATTAGCTAAATATCACATAATTTATTCAACAAAGATGAAACAAATGGTTTCTAATTATATTAATTATTTAAAATATCTATCTTTTTTGTTTGCAAACATGATGTTGTGTTTTTTGTATAAATTATTGCTAATTAATTTAATTAATTTCAATGCAAATGTTGTTTGTACTTGGTTTACAACCTCAATTATTCTGTTAAGTTTCTGAATTTGTCAATATTATGTCAAAGTGTTAACTCAGAAAATATATTACTGATGGTAATCTGTTCCTATATGAAAAGTATAGTATATACATTTACACTTTGTGACATATATTTGTCTTAGCACTGAAACACTACTGTGTTTGCAGACATAAAATTTCAAATTCTATAAAAAGAAGTTGAAACATGCTATATTGGTCAATTAAATTTTCATTATTGATAACTTAAGTTCTTTAAACCTTGATAATTAAGTCGAATATTTATAGTGTATATGAATTATTTTGCTTAGAATAAACTCTAGAATACATTCTGTCAGTTTTATCACAAAATACTGTATTTATTCTGAGGATCCAAAATTTCTTTATAAATTTATTTGTCAACCTATAAATTGATGACAGTGAAACTTTATGCAAGTTTGTGAATTTTATTATTTCTATACATTATTATGAGAATTATGGCACCTTCATTCCCCTTAAGGAGCTTGGATGAGCATCTGAACATAACAAGACCTGAATGTCTTCCATCTTTTCCTCGCCTTCAGGTCGAGGTGCCGTTAACTCATCAGCAACATCCTTCGCAGCTTCCTCTAAAACGGATAAGTATTCTGTTGGAAGCTTTTGGATCTTCTCCGCGAGAGACTCGTCGAAAGCTGCTAAATCCTCGAGATTGATCTCCATCCAGTATTGATGGAGATTGTAATTGCGCTTCAAGGTGTCCCTGAAGAAAATTAAACATCAGATGGAATTGCAGGTGAAAAGAATATCTAATCTTTCTTCATTACCGATATTTGTAGTTGAAGTTACCCTCATGAAACTGTCGGATGAACTCTTTAAATTTCTTTTTCGAGTGTTGAAGATTTACGCGGTTCTCGTGAACTTCATTCTCCACCGCAAAATTGTCAGAAAAGAATACTCCTGGATCGTCGAAACCTTCCATTTCGCGTGAGCTACTTATTTACCAGCAACACCAGCACCAGCCACTTATTCAAAACACTATTTAAAGAGGCTTAATATAAGCGAATGAAAAAAAATCAACAAGAATGTCACGCAATATCACGCTGCCGAAATCGTCAATTTCGGCGGGAAACTTTCGAGGTGTTTTTAAAGCTGATACACAGATGACTTTAAGGCAGCGTTTCATGAATATGATCATTTTGGGTGTGTTCCCATTTGCTGATTTCCAGTATAGTATCCAGTAATCGTCGATGGTTAGGAACTTCGCACAATAAAAGGAATAGAGAATAGAAAACAAAGAATAAGAATTTCAACCTATCAGAAATCATGTATTGTGGAATACACGGTTCCTTTTATTGTGCGAAGTCCACAGGCAGATGATTGGTTGTCAATATTGGATAATCAAGATTCCTTAAAGACCATTTTACATTGGTCATATTGTAGACGTCGCAAGTACAAGCTTGTTGCTTCAGCCAATCCGATGCTTCAATTTTAAAATTGCATGATGCTTACGACGCTTTCGACTCTACGATACCAAGAGAACCTTGATCTTAAATCGGTTCTACATTAGTTGCAAGCCGATTGCAAGTTTGTTGCAACAGCCAATATGAAGCGCCGATTTCTTCAAAATGCAAGCTGCAGATTGGCTGTCGCAACAAACTTGTGATCGGCTTGCAACTAATGTAGAACTTTTAAAGCTGGTTCTACATTAGTCACATTGCAACATCGCAAGTGTGTCGCAATTGTTGCAGTCCAATCAGAGTCGAATTAGCATGATGTTTATTGGACCTCAACGCTTGCGACGCTGCGATGCGACTAATGCTTTTTCTATTAATGTAGAACCAGCTTAATGTCGAGTTTACAATAGAAATCATGGCGGTTGTAGGGCCATAGAAAATTGGCCAATCATAGTCAATTATTCTTCTCATATTTAACTATGATTAGTTAATTTTCTACGACTTAAGATCCTACGATTGCTACGATTTCAATTCTATTGTAGACCCCGCATTACAAAGGCTGTGTTCCAAAATTCACTGTTAGTGCTGAAAATGTATGGTACATGTAATTCAGACTGTAGATTTTCAGCGCTGGCAGTGAATTTTGGAACACAGCTAAAACCGATTCTTCCATTAGATATTTTAAACGTTTGTTAAATATTGAACATAGTCTGAATTCGGTATAATATCACATTCATTACTGCTTCATCGTACGCAGTTCTTTGTAAATGCATCTTCTGCATGTGTAAAATGTAATAAATATGGTGCTCAGTGTCAATGAGAAGGAAGAAGCCACAAAGCCGCCGAAAATAAATACGACACTACAGATGTAAATTTTCATTCGGTAACATCATTGAACATCATCAACGTGAAAAGACGCGCGAAATTAGCGGCGAATATCATAATTAATCTCGTCCCGTTAATTCGGTTAATTCTCGATCGATTGTCTCGCGACTTGAACAACCAATACGCGGTCTCCAATCTCGAGGGAGTAAACTGGAGTAAACTCATCATATGTGTCATTAGATACATTCTCTTTTGAGAACCAGTCATAGCGCGATTTTGATGATTTCGGAAGCAGTTGCGTGATGGTATCGCTTAGAGAAATGCAATATGAGAACAGCGGATCAGTGTTAGAAATCATGCGTATAAAATTATATGGAAACACATTTGTCAGACCTGACGGCAATTAATCACGAGAAATTCCTCGACAGAGACGCAGGTCTTATTGTTTTTCTGGTCCAATTATATCTTGAATCTTTCGTGTAATCCAATCCGAGATCCAAAGATCTCAAAAATTCGAGGGCATGTTTTTATTCGAATTTGAAGTCTAACTTCGATGTTTGTGTTTATCGTGGTTTACAATAGAGACGAGAATACGCTGATTGATGGCAGCCAATTTAACAGAAGACCGAGAATGTCATTCAACATTTCGCTGATCATACTTCTAATCTAATTGATATATTCTGTTGATAGGTCATGAATAGTATGCATGCAGATTAATAATGCGGACCATACTCCTGCGCTGAAATCGGAGTGATCGGTGATGTATGCTGTGGGGACGAAGTACTGGGACATGTTTGTCTGCTGTTTATGTCATTTTTGTTAAGTGACGAGTCATGCCCGGCGAACCACCAGCCACAGCTGGAAGTAAATCCAGTAGCAAGGCAAAGAGGATCTCTATACCTCGTGTGCAAAGCAGTACCGACACAGAACTACAGTCTCAACAGAGTCAGAGCGGTTCGACCCCACTGCAACCCACTGCGTTGCACTATGTCACCTTCCGTTCGGAGTTAGAGGACAGCCCCATCCCATCGGCTGTGAGATGTCGTTTGTATGATCTCTTTCAGCAAATTGAAAAGGAATTTGAAATGTTGTATACGGAAAATCTTGGGTGTAAGTATTTTTTATGACAAATTCAGTTAGTACACTATGTTAGATTAGTATATACTAAAAGTTGCTATCTATATATTAATATGTGCGTGCGTGCGCGCGCGCGCGTGTATGTGTGTGTGTGTGTGTGTGTGTGTGTGTGTCATTTAAAATATTTATCTTAAAATATTTAAAATATTTATTTTAAATGATTAACTACTTGATAATATCATGTTATTTAACAGATTGTACATTATTTTGTATATTATTTCATTGAAAATTGATTACCTATACTATGCCACTGCATTTAGAGAGAATTTATATAAAGCAACCTTTGATAAAAATAATAATCCAATGTAATGCAAGCATGTAAATTCATCATTATTTATTTATTTTATTATTTATTTTACCATTTAATATAGCTGTTATATTGAATTTTCCATTTCTTATTACAGTGCAAGAGAAGATCGACATCCTAAATGAAAGACTCGAAAGAGAGTGTTATGGATCAGGCGAACGCAGTTTACCTCCAGGAGATCTTACGGATTATCCAGAAACAAAAAATCTGTCTAAGCAAAAATGTAAGATTATTATAATATTAACGTTAATATTGATATAAAAATATATTTTAATTTGTGTATTACATAAAAGAATGAAATTCAAGAAAGTTCAAATTACCACTAAGACTATTAGAGAAATATATAAGAGAAATATATACATTCAGATAATAGTATTCATTAAATTACACCAGAAATTATTTTCTTAAATTATTTTCGTTTCTGACAATTTAATTTATGTATTTTTTATTTAGTTTCATAAGTGCCATACAGCTTTAAATATTTAAACTTCTTTTAAATATTTTATATAATCCTATTTATTATCTTCATTATCAGTTAATTTTATGACATATTTTCCATTCATCTATCTATTCCAGGAGATTTAATAAGAATGATACAAAAGATAGAATACATAACTAGTATATGGTAATAATTTTTTAAAACTCAATAATTTTTATTATGTTATATATTCAATTCTTGGATTGTAATAAGAATTCTTCTTTATTTTGTAGCAATGGGTGCAAACTCGGCGCAAAAAATTAAAACTTCTCACAAATTAAAAGCACAGACTAGTAAAATTGTATCAAGCTTTAAAACTCCATCTATGAATTGCACTATGCAAAAAGAGTATGTGGGTCATCGAGATGGTGTGTGGGAAGTATCCGTCGGCAGATTAGGTCAACCCATCATAGCGACTGCTTCTGCTGATTATACAGCACGTATATGGGCAATAGATAATAATCGATGTTTATTACAATATATCGGTCACAATGGATCCGTGAATTCGGTTCGGTTTCATCCAAATAGAGAATTGGCTTTATCGGCGAGTGGCGACTGTTCCGCTCATGTGTGGCAGGCAGCTGTTGATTGGGATATGTCGAAAAGAATATCGTCGTTAGAAGAACTTCCAGTAGCGAGTTCCGAACGAACTGCTAATAATCTAATCAGTAACAACGATGAGCAAGACGATCCCCCGACTCTGAGGACGCCGATACGCGAACTTTTGGGTCACACGAACGTTGTAATGGCTGCAGATTGGCTCTCTGGTGCTGAACAGTTAGTCACAGCTTCTTGGGACAGAACAGCAAACTTGTACGACACGGAAACGGGGGAAATTATACACACACTATGCGGACATGATCAAGAATTAACTCACGTGTCGACTCATCACACGCAAAAATTGTGTGTTACGTCCAGTAGAGACAATACATTTCGATTGTGGGATTTTAGAGAATCAATCCACTCGGTTTCGGTATTTCAAGGTCATACTGAGTATGTATACTAATAAGAGCAAGTTTTTTCCTAATTAATATTCAATCTGTTTATTCAGTTTATAACATTAAATGCGTAAAATTAATAAGCATGTCTCTCTTATAGAACAGTAACATCTGCAGTCTTTACGAGGGAAGATAAAATTGTATCTGGTTCGGATGATAGAAGTGTAAAAGTATGGGAATTGCGTAATATACGTAGTCCATTAGCGACAATACGTGGAGATAGTGCTGCTAATAGATTATCAGTTTCTAGTACCGGGATAGTGGCAATACCACACGACAATAGACAAATACGTTTATTTGATCTAAGTGGTCAACGTTTGGCAAGGTTACCTAGAACTAGTAGACAGGTAAGAAAAGATATATTTTTATAATTACATAACAAAACTTATCTTTGTAATTAGTTGACTAAATTAATAATATAACGGTTTAACTGATATATACATTATCTGTAATGATAGATAAAAAGAGAGATTGTTAAAATAAAAAGTTACACATCAGTTATTTTTAATATTCTCAGATTTAAAGATTTATATTAGGTATGGGAAAAAGTTCGTGGCGTTTTTCCCGTTAGATGTAACGGGAAAAACGCTACGAACCTAATATATAAAATGTAAGAGATTTAAATCTCTATTTTGCTGTTTCATATTGTATCATTATTACAGTATATAAAAATTGCGTAACAATCAAATTTTTTTATTCTTGAAATATATCATTTAAATTACAAATATATCTTAATAAAAAATAATTATAATTATATTTGTAGGGACATCGTAGGATGGTGTGTTCTGTTGCTTGGTTGGAAGACAGCAGTGTGTGTAATTTATTTTCTTGTGGTTTTGATAGACTAGTATTAGGTTGGAGTGTTCTTCCCGTTAAAGATGCTTGAACATCAAAAACTGTGTGGTTTTATCGGATATTTTATGTTAGTGTGATATTGGAAATATTTAGGTGCAATTTAGATACATATGTAACCATACAGTAAAAATCCAGCAATTAATCCAATCAAAGATTCTCCCCTTCCACTCTTGCAGATAACTGCAATAAAAAAAAAACTGAGATATACTATATGTATTATTAAATAATTGATCAAAGATAAATTATAAATAGAATGTAAATTTCAAAGTTGCAATAAAAACTATGAATGTCTTACGTAAAGTGTACATTTTTACCTGAATATGCAGTTAAAAGACATAAAACGGTGTAACCTTGAATAAGAAGGTAATATGGACCCGAGGCTATGTGCTGCCACACTATTCCAAGTAATCCCAATAATTTACCACAACCTCCGACTATTAGAGCGCAACTTAAATCTTTTACGCTGTATTTATATGGTTTTTTGCCAATGATAAACCATTTTAGTTCAGTCACTACAATAATCGTACAAATGAATGCTGCAAATGCTAATGCTGTGTGCAACAGCAAATTGTAAATATTGCAATAATCTTGTAATCCATTATTTTGAATTAAATCTACTTTTGACGCAGTTAATTCTGTTTCGTTTATGTCACACAAAGACCAAGCCCTGAACGATTCAGCTAGCCATAATATTATACTTATCTTCCAATATGATTTAAAATTGCTATTGTACAAAAGATGTCTGTAAGCTGGTTTTTCTATTAGAATAAGATCTACAAAGACTATAACAGGATCATATTCAATATATTTGTCAGCTAACAATCCACATTTCTCCTAAAATAGTGTAAAATTGTCAGTATGCAATATATATAAAAGCATAAGTTCATGTTTTACTTACACATTTTAAGATTTTAAGAACACTAGGGCAATATCTCCTAAAAAGCTCTTTGCATTCAGCTCCACAATTTATGCAAATATACATTTATAGATAGATAATCAGATATCTGAAATAATCAATAATGAATATATAATATATATATATATTTTTTTTTTAATATGTTTATATGTGAATTTATAAAAACAACATTAACTCTTTAATTTCAGAAATAAAGAAGGACAACCATTTATATGTATGTTGGAAATGAATGCTTATTTATTATTATACTACACTTTGACATATTTATTTGCAGTTTCTGGAATTTGCTTGCTTATATCGAGATTCAGCAAATATTGACTTAGAGAAAGATTAATTCTCTCCTTAACGATTTTGTATCTTCATCAAGAAATTATCTTCTCTTTTTAGCATTCACATACTCTAAATTTATAGCAGAAATATTACATCACCCACATTCAATATGTTTATTAATAATGATACATCTGTAAAGAAAGATTTAATCTTGAGCTGATGGATTCAGTGATTACAAGAATAGGAAATTATTAGATGAACTACAGATTTTCATGTAAAGGTTGTTCTTTTTATCTGAATTTTTTGCTCGATTCATATTTTCTCTTTTTTTTCTGCAATACAAAGGGAAAAAAAAGAAAAATGAATTGCGCAATAAGTTTAGCTAAAAATAATAAATGTAAATTACCTATCTTATCTTATCTATAAATAAATTACCTCGACTGCTAATGAATTCAATTGAAAATGCAAATGGAAGTGGATGTACAGGATGTTTGAGAAATAATGATAAATGATCTTTCGCATAGGGATAGAATGGACTAAACTGAGAAGAAAAGTTCTCTACTATTTTGCAATTTTCGCAATAGTTAATAAAATATTAATTACTAAAAATTGCCGAGAATTGACCTTCAATCATTTTTTATTCAAATATCAACTTTACAGAAAAACTGCAAGAGACAAAAATTGTTTATTTTCTTCTCGTAAAATTCTGAGAATTTTTTTAGAATTTTTTAATACCGTATTTTCTCATGTTGGTAAAAATGAGAAAATGTAGTACTAAAAAATTCGTAAGTTCTTCTATGAAAAGAAAATAAACAATTTTCGTCTCTTGCAGTTTTTCTATAAAGTTAATAGTATTTGAGTAAAAAATTATTAAAGATCAATTTTTGGCAATTTTTATCTTTATAATTGGATTATCAATTTCATTTGAAAATTGCTATGTGATTAAATTCACATGTATTTTACTTTTACAATTTGTAAGAAAAAATTAAAAATTTGTAAGAATCTTTTCGAAAATTGCATTCGAATCGAAAAATTGCAGAATCCTCCTTGTATGTTACTGTCCCTCGACAGTAATACAGATATATATTTTATACAAAAGCCTATAGCTATATAATATAGTGAAAGTTATGTGGTAGAATACGGGAGTGGTGGAATATAGTAATATAGCCCATCCTGATTTTAAAACATTTAGTTTGATTTCTACGTTGTTATAAGATACATTGAATATGACTCAACAAAATTCAAGTATATCTCTGTCAACAGGGCAACAAATGCCCATTTTAGGATTTGGAACATGGCACGTAAGTTTATAAAGAAATTGTAGTTTAATCCAAACGAAATTTATTTATATCATAATTATATTATATTTGAATATGCATTTTATATATGCATATACATATATGTATATGCAATTATATTTTATTTAAAATACTTTATATATATATATATATATATACTCACACATGTGCGCACGCAAAAAGTTATGCCTCTCCTGATATAAATAATTTTTATAAGTAACTACTGTACTTGTTTTAAATCACTAAGTCTAATATCATATTTGTCTATCTCTTTGTGAGATAAAAAGGAATTTTCTTATTACGAGGACCTTGTGTGTGTGTGTGTGTGTGTGTGTGTGTGTGTGTGTGTGTGTGTGTGTGTGTGTGCGCGCGCGCGCGCGCGCGCGCGCGCGTGCGTGTGATCAAAAAAATTTTGGATAACGCTAAATTACCTGTTTCCAGTTTGCAAATTGAATTACATGTTTATTTCCAACAGAACGAACTGGTATCTATCTTATCTTATCTTATGAATTTTGATTTATACTGAAGTTTGATAATAACATGTTATTTCTGTGTGTGTG
>Ga0157363_1000306_pt1 | contig 37427 bp, 34 predicted proteins | sample AttsexASBM1_FD_111477 | JGI IMG/M metagenome (GOLD analysis project Ga0157363, IMG submission 111477) | Fungus gardens microbial communities from leaf cutter ant in Ribeirão Preto, State of São Paulo, Brazil - Atta sexdens ASBM1 | ecosystem: Host-associated > Fungi > Mycelium > Unclassified ... | reverse complement strand
TGTCCAGATTCACGCCCTGCTCCCGGATATTTTCGCGCTTCTAAATAAACAGCAGCTATGGTGATGCAGATTGGCAGGCAGCGTCAAATATTTGATTAGAAATGTGATTTATCGCACATAAAGATCGGGCCATTGATCATCAGACGATTTAAATTTCGGCATTCTGCATCATCAATTGCATCATATTGTGCATTTGCGCACTGGGTTCACGCGTGGCGGACCAGACCAGCCAGACTTCAGAAATGGCATCGTGCTCCTGCAAAGGAATCCACACCACATCCGCCAATCGCGCACGCCGAAATGAGGCCGGCAATATGGAAACACCCAATCCGGTGGCGACCAGACCGAGAATCGTCATCGCCTCGCCCACCTCCTGAGTAATAAAGGGTTTGATTTGATAACGGCGCAGCAGCGCCAGTGTTTCACCGTACAAAGCGGTGCCGCCCTGCGGATCAAAAAACACGAAGGGCTCGTTGGCCAGTGCCTGAATAGAGATCGATTCGGCATCCGCTAGCGGATGTGCCCAATGCACCAGCGCACACAACGGTTCACGCAGCAGCACCCGATGCTGTAAATCGCTCGGCAGCGGCGTGTTGCGCATCACCCCCAAATCCAGCCGACCCTCATGCAACGGTGCCAGCTGCTGGCGCGTGTTATTTTCCTGCATCGAAATATGCACTTCCGGCCAACGCTGACGAAATTGATAAAGCGCGTCCGAAACCAGGCCGGTGAAGGGTGCGGAAGAGGTGAAACCAATACGCAGCTCGCCTTCCTGTCCACTGTGCACACGCGCTGCCCTACTGGCGGCTTGTTCAACCTGCAGCAGAATGACGCGCGCATCCTGTAAAAACAACTGACCAGCAGGTGTGATCTGCACGCTGCGATTAGTTCGGGTAAACAGCTGTGCGCCAATCTCCTGCTCCAGCTGCTGAATCTGTTGGCTGAGCGGCGGTTGGGAGATATTTAGCCGCTGTGCCGCGCGGCCAAAGTGCAGCTCTTCCGCAACGGCGATGAAATATCGCAGATGGCGCAACTCAATATTCATACTTTAAACGTCTCATTTGAGATTATTAATATATTGTACAACCTATTCCCATTTTCCTACAGTAATCAGACCGTTTCTCATCTAAGGATATTCCGTGAGTCGCTCTTCCCAGGCAGTGACAATTCGTGAAGACGAGTTGTCCGCTAAGCCTGATTCAACCGTAGCCTCCTCCGAATGGATTGAACGTGGATCGCCGCAGTTTATGCGCGTCACGCTGGCATTATTCTCCGCTGGATTGGCCACCTTCGCGCTGCTGTATTGTGTGCAGCCAATTTTGCCCGTGCTGTCACAGCAGTTTGGCGTCTCTCCCGCCGAGAGCAGTATTTCATTGTCACTCTCAACGGGTTTGATGGCGCTGGGCTTGCTGGTGACCGGCCCGCTATCCGATGCCATCGGGCGTAAGTCGGTGATGGTCACTGCCTTAATGCTCGCCGCCATTTGCACGTTGATTTCGGCCACCATGACCAGTTGGCAAGGCATTTTGATGATGCGTGCACTGATTGGGTTGTCTCTCAGCGGTGTGGCAGCGGTCGGTATGACTTATTTAAGTGAAGAGATTCATCCCCGTGTTATTGCCTTCTCGATGGGGCTGTACATCAGCGGCAATTCAATAGGCGGCATGAGCGGACGCTTGCTCACCGGGGTGCTGACAGATTTCTTCTCATGGCGTGTAGCCATTGGGGTGATCGGTTGCTTCTCGCTAGCAGGCGCACTGATGTTCTGGAAGATTCTGCCGGCATCACGTCATTTCCGTCCCGCTTCGTTGCGACCGCGCAGTTTATTTATCAATTTCCGCCTGCACTGGCGCGACAAGGGTTTGCCGTTCCTGTTTGCAGAAGGTTTCCTGCTGATGGGCGCGTTTGTGACGCTGTTTAATTACATTGGCTACCGTTTGTTGAGCGCACCCTGGTCGCTAAGCCAGGCGGTGGTGGGTCTGCTGTCGGTGGTTTATCTGACCGGCTCGTGGAGTTCTCCTAAAGCAGGCGCGATGACCAGCCGCTTTGGCCGTGGTCCGGTAATGATTGGCGCCTCCGCCATTATGCTGGCTGGGTTGTTGCTCACCGCCTTTGATTCACTCTGGCTGATACTGCCCGGTATGATGCTGTTTACAGCGGGCTTTTTTGCCGCGCACTCCGTTGCCAGCGGTTGGATTGGTCCACGCGCACGCCGCGCCAAAGGCCAGGCATCGTCACTTTATCTGTTCAGCTACTACGTGGGTTCCAGCGTGGCGGGCACGTTAGGCGGTGTGTTCTGGCACAGCTATGGCTGGACGGGCGTGACGCTGTTCATCAGTGTGTTGCTGTTGCTGGCCTTGTTCGTCGGCTGGCGTTTACAGTGCCGAAAACTGTAATACCTTTCATCTAAACGACGGGGCCGCCGCGCCCCGCTTCTCGCTTAAGCCGTCAGAATCGCGCTTTCAAATAGTCCCATTTAAAACAAAACGACAATTCGTCGCTATAATCCATTTTATTCCAACAATAGTTAGATTTTCTTTTTTCACAGCAATGAGGACGTTAGATGCAACTCTATTATTACGTCGATAAGCATGCAGGCTATAACGACAACCATGTGGTACATGCAACAGGCTGCCCGTTCCTGCCATCAGATGGTGCACGGCGCTTTCTCGGCACTTTCTACACCGCCACGGCCGCCATTCAACAAGCACGTAAATTCTATTCCAGTGCCCTTGGATGTGAACATTGTTGTCCGGTGACGGTAAAAAAAAGCCTGACCACTCAGCATAGCGTGGCGCTAAAACATATGGTGCAACTCTGATAATGCTGGTCTGACAATGGCGTAGCGCTTACAGGGTTATGTTAAGTACGGCTGTCACATCGTTCTAATAAAGAAACAGCCGACTTGGTCATCACTGGATCGTAAAGCGTTACGCCCTGGTTGTTCTTACCCGCCATGCCTCCCTGAGACAAAAAGCAAGAATGGATAATAACCTCAGGCTATTACCACGACCTTTAGCGATAAAAAATAATCAGGAATAAAAACGGTACTCATGGTTTTCATCCGCTCACTAATGCTCCACAATAGCCCCAATTTGTGATACAGGTCACTTAACCGGGTGCGTTTCGCCCCCTCACTCGCTGTCAGATCGATTTGAACCCCATGCAACCAACTACCGTCTCACGTAAAACAGCCTGGCTACGCGTTGTGCTGCTGGCGATTGCCGCCTTTGTCTTTAATACCACTGAATTTGTACCTGTTGGCCTGTTGTCGGATATAGCGGCGAGCTACGCCATGAAGACCGCTGATGTCGGTATTATGCTGACCATTTATGCATGGGTCGTTGCGCTGTTATCCCTGCCGTTAATGCTACTGACGCGGAATATAGAACGCCGTCTGCTGCTGTCGGTGTTGTTCATTCTGTTTATCGCCAGCCATGTGCTTTCGTCCGTGGCATGGGATTTCACCTCGCTGGTGATTTCGCGCATCGGCATCGCACTGGCGCACGCGGTATTCTGGTCGATTACCGCTTCACTCGCGATTCGTGTTGCACCGGCTGGCAAAAAAACCCAGGCGTTGAGTATGCTGGCAACCGGTACGGCATTGGCGATGGTGTTGGGCGTGCCCATTGGCCGTATCGTTGGGCAATACCTCGGCTGGCGCACCACTTTCGGCATGATCGGCTTGTCAGCGTTGGTGCTGCTAATTTTGCTGGTGCGGATACTGCCACGTCTGCCGAGCGAGCACACTGGCTCACTGAGTAGCGTACCGATGCTGTTCCGCCGTCCGGCGCTGGTGGCAATGTATATTCTGGTGACGCTGGTGGTCACCGCGCACTACACCGCATACAGCTACATCGAACCCTTTATGCAGGTGGTCGCGAATGCGGATGAGAACTTTACGACCTTACTGCTGTTGCTGTTCGGTTCAGCCGGGATTATCGGCAGCGTGCTGTTCAGTACGCTGGGCAACAAATTCCCCTCAGCGATGTTACTCGCCGCGATTGGCATCATCACGTTGAGTATGGGGCTGTTGCTGTTTGCCGCCGTGCGCCCTGCAGCCATTTCGCTGCTGTGCATTTTCTGGGGCATGGCAATGATGATGATCGGCCTGGCGATGCAGGTTCGTGTGCTGTCACTGGCACCGGATGCCACCGATGTGGCGATGTCATTGTTCTCAGGTATTTATAACATCGGGATTGGTGCGGGTGCCCTGTTGGGTAATCAGGTCAGCCTGCATATGAAAATGTCGGATGTGGGTAACGTGGGGGGGTTAATTGGACTGGTTGCGTTGTTCTGGTGTATCACCATCTTCCGTCGGTATCCGCAACTCCGCTCTAACGGATAATTCGCTTCACGACCAGGGGCCCACATCAGTGCGCCCCTGCGCCATTCTTTGCGCTTTGGTGATTAGTTATAAATTACCGCTGTGCCATTTAGCTTGTTGTTGCCAGAGGTCGAAGTGATGCGGAACGACTTTGCTCCGGCAGCACTCGCCTTCTCCGATAGCTGATTCTCCAGTGAAGTCAGGTTAGTGCTACCTGATGCACTCACCACACCAATTTGTTGCTGGTTCAATGGAGCCTGGTTCACTAGTTCAGCAGCCATGCTACCAAACGCGATGGATGACAGTGCGACTGCGGCTAATACCATTTTGATGCTTTTCATGATCGTCTCTCTTATGCAGATGAAAGGGGTCGGCTGAATTAAGTTAACAACCGTTAATTAAATGCTAGCGCCGAAGCGGGTATCTCGTCAATCATTTTATTAACGGTCATTATTTTATTAAGAAGTTGCGTGATTATGGGCTTTAGCGCCCTTTTTCACTTATCGATATGAGTGTTGTGCCGCAGGTAAAGCACAAACGGGCAAAGTGAATGAGAGGGAATGTCGGCTGCGCTTGCATATTTAGTTAGCGATCGGTAATTTAATCACATGTTCTTCATGCAGTGAGGTGTCCCTATGACGCAAATGACCGACACGCTTAATCGCAAAACGCGTGGTCGCCCCAAAGTATTTGATCGCAACGATGCGCTAGATAAAGCATTAATGTTGTTTTGGGCGCACGGTTATGAAGGCACCTCGCTGTCAGATTTGGTGAACGCGACGGGGGCGAAAGCGCCGACGCTTTACGCAGAGTTTGAGAACAAGGAAGGCCTGTTTCGTGCGGCAATGCAGCGCTACATCGATACCTTTAGCGCACAGCGTAACCAGGTACTTAGCGATGAAACACTCGATGTGAAAGCCGCGATTGAGGCCTATTTTCGTGCTACTGCAGCCTGTTTTACCGAGTGCGATAAGCCCGCGGGCTGTTTCTTTATCTGCACCTCCAGTGCGCTCTCTTCAGGCTCAGACGAGATTGCACAGATGCTGGCTAAGCAGCACCATGCACAGGAACGGGCTTTGCAGCAATTTCTGGATGTCCGGCAACAGCGTGGCGAATTGCCGCAGTGTGCCAACAGCGGTACGTTGGCCAGCTATCTGGCCTGCGTGTTGCAGGGCATGTCAGTGCGCGCCCGTGAAGGCGCAAGCCGTGACGATCTCGATGGAATAGTCGATACGCAGATGGCCATCTGGCCAGCCCTCGCAGGCTACTGCGCGTTGAACCCATAATATCTTGCCTGGCCGTAATGTTTTATCCCCCTAAATACAGGGGCGACCTCCCCGCCGCCCCTGACTCATATCAAAGCGCAACGTTTTAAAGCCTTACGGCATAAAAAACATCGGTCTTAACGCGTGGCTGATCGGGCTGTTGTCCGCATTCGACGGCATCAGATCTTTCATCGATGCCCACCAACGCTGGCACACTTCCGTGTTCGCCACCGCCTCCCAACGTGCTTCCGACTCTATCTCCACGCTGGCGAATAACAAATTACGCTCCGCATCCAGCCAAATCGCATAGTTGTGCGCACCGTGAGTTTTCAACGTCTGTTCCAGCTCAGGCCAGATCGGTGAATGGCGACGCAGATATTCATCATGACAGTGCGCATGCACCTGCATCACAAAGGCTTTACGCAACATCACTGCGCTCCGCATCCAATGCCGCTTGCCACGGTTGCACACTGAAGCGTTCTCCAAGTGCCACCAGCTGTTCGGTGGTGATGCTCTGGCGAATCCCGCCCATCGACAAGGCTTTGACCACCACTTCTGAAGACTTCTCGGCCGTGTCGATCAGGCCAAAAGTTTCATCCAGATTCGGACCGGCACCGAATATGCCGTGGAACGGCCACATCACCAGGCTGTGTGATGCCATGGCATCGGCGGTGGCCTGCCCAATCTGGTCAGTGCCAGGCACCATCCACGGCAGAATGCCGACGCCATCCGGGAACACCACCAGACATTCGGTGCTGCCTTCCCATAGCAAGCGCGTGAAACGGGCGGAATCCAGATTCACTACGTAACTCAACGCCATAAAATTGGTGGCATGGCAGTGCATAATCACGCGGTCAGCCCCATTGGAAACCTGCTTGCGCACGCTATGCGACTGGAAATGCGCCGCCAGTTCCGAGGTCGGCAACCCGCCGTTGCTGAGTCCCCAATGGATTTTGTACGACAACCCTTTATCGTCCACCTGTAGCAGCGCCAGACAGTCGGCGGGATCAAGCTGAACATTACGGAAAAACTTGCCTGAACCGGTCACCAGGAACCAGTCGTTAGCCAGCGCGGGCGCCGGTTTGGTTAACTCAATACAGCGCGGTTCGGCATAAAAATCGGCTGACCAGGCCTGCGCTTCCTCCGGCAATAAACGCAGGCTGACGTTGCCGCCGTTACGCTCATCCCAGCCTTTTAACCACATATCGCTGGTGGCTTTCACCATGTCCTGAACAAAGGACGAAGAGAGAATATTTTGCATAGTCGATCCCTTAACGTAGACGCAATGTTTGTTGTTCATAGTGGCGCACTTCGCTCAGCCAGCTGGCATCGGCGGGCACATCATGGCGCAGGCACCAGGCCTCCCAGACCGCCTGCCATGGCAGAGATTTCTGCTCTTCCAGCAGTGCCAGACGCGCGGTGTAGTCCCCTTCCTGCTCACATTTTCGCAGCTGATCGCTGGGTTCCAGCAGTGCGCGCAGCAGCGCTTTTTTGGCGTTGCGGGTGCCAATCACCCAGGCGGCGATGCGGTTAATCGAGGCGTCAAAGAAGTCCAGGCCGATATGCACTTTGTCGAACAGTTTGTGGCGGGCAATCTCAGTGGCGATGGCCTGGGTTTCATCATCGAGCAGCACTACGTGATCGCTATCCCAGCGTACCGGGCGGCTGACGTGCAGCAGCAAACGCGGCACGTACAGCATGGCAGCGGATATCTTGTCGGAAATCACTTCGGTTGGATGGAAATGTCCGGCGTCTAACGTCAGCGCCGTTTGACGGCTGGCAGCGTAGCCGAGGCAAAACTCGTTGGAGCCCACGGTGTAACTCTCCGCGCCGATACCGAACAGTTTGCTCTCTACCGCATCAATATGATGACGGGGGTCGAGCTTCTCACTGATCACCTCATCCAGCGCGCTGGCCAGACGCTCGCGCGGTGCCAGACGATCGATGGTGAGATCTTTCATGCCATCCGGCACCCAGATGTTCATCACCGATGGTGTCCCGAGCTGTTCACCAAAGTGCGCTGAAATACGGCGGCTGGCTTTGCAGTGGTCGATCCAGAACTGGCGAATCCCTTTATCGGCATGGGAAAGCGTAAAGCCGTCGGCGCTCAGCGGGTGTGAGAAGCAGCTGGGGTTAAAATCCAGTCCTAATTTGTTGGATTTCGCCCACTCTACCCAGCCGCTAAAGTGCTTCGGCTCAATGGCATCGCGTTCAACTGGCGAATCGCTTTCCAGATAGATGGCGTGGAGGTTGAGGCGTTTGGCGCCGGGGATCAGCGACATGGCTTTTTCTATGTCCGCACGCAGCTCATCCGCGTTGCGAGCGCGTCCCGGATAATTGCCGGTGGCCTGAATACCGCCCGTCAGTTCGCCATTCGGGTTTTCAAAGCCACGAACATCATCCCCCTGCCAGCAGTGCATCGACACCGGGATGCCATCCAGTTGGGTCATTACCTGGTCCACATCAATACCCAACGCCGCGTAGCGTTGTTTCGCCAGTTCAAAGGCTTGTTCAATCAGCTTTGTCATATGCAAGTTCCTTAGCAGGTTGGCTCAGTGCCGCAAAGCGTGCCTGGTGGGCAGCGAAGATGCTGGCGTTCTGAGGTGCAAACGTTTCTAACGGGAAATTTTTGTCGATGCAGCGGCGCAGATCGGCCACATCGCGCAGTTCACCCAACGCCATCAGCTGACAGCCGACATTACCCAGCGTTGAGGCTTCAATGGGTCCAGCCAGCACCGGCATTTCGCAGGCATCGGCACATAGCTGGTTCAGTAATGGGTTCTGACTGCCGCCGCCGACCACGTGCAGTTGACGAATTGGCGCACCGCAAAGGGTGCTCAGTTCACCCATGACCTGCCGATAGAGCAGCGCCAGGCTGTCGAAAATGGTGCGTGCCAGCGCTGCAGGGCTTTGTGGAATCGGCATATGCTGCTCAGCGCAGGCATCCTGAATCTCCTGCACCATGCTGGCGGGATTAATAAAACGCGGATGATTAGGATTGATCAGGGCACGACAGGCGGATTCATTTTTTGCTTCGTCAATCAATGCGCAGAGATCTGAGATGTGCAATTCGCTGCATACGCGCTGTAATAGCCACAGGCCCATGATGTTCTTCAACACCCGATAGCCTTCCGCGCCACCTTCGTTGGTGATGTTGGCGTTGAGCGCCGTGCGGTTGACGCAGGGTTGCAGACTTTCTATGCCCATTAACGACCAGGTGCCAGAACTGAGATAAGCGGCATCTTCCTGCATCAGCGGCGTGGCCAGCACCGCGCTGGCGGTATCGTGCGTGGCCACGGCCACGACCGGAATTTTTTTACCGCTGGCATTGATCCAGTTGCCGACGGTGTTGCCCGGTGCAGTCGGTTTGCCGAACCAGTCGGCTTCGATCCCTGCCCACGACAGCAACTCGCTATCCCACTCGCCAGTTTCAATGTTCAGCATCTGCGTAGTGGTGGCGTTGGTGTACTCCCAGTTCATGTTGCCGGTCAGACGATAATGCAGATAATCCGGGATCATCAGTGCATGCTTGACCTGTACCTGCCAGTCCGGCTGTTGCTGGTGCAGCGCACGCATCTGATACAGGGTATTGAAGGGCAGAAACTGGATACCTGTGCGCTGGTAAATGGCGGCTTTGCCCAGCTCATTGATCGCTTGCGCCATCAATCCATCGGTGCGCGAGTCACGATAACTGACCGTTTCGCCCACCCGATCGCCGTTGGCATCCAGCAGCACCAGATCCACGCCCCAGGTATCAATGCCGATGCTGTCCAGCACGATGCCCTCATCATCTAACTGCGCCAGCCCTGCGCGAATCGCCTGCTCCAGACTGTCGAGGTCCCAGCAGTCATAACCGGCGCGACGAACACGTTGGTTGGCAAAACGACACACTTCACGCAGGGTGATGCGCTGGTTAGCAGAGGTCCATTGTGCGAGCATCACGCGCCCGCTGGATGCGCCTAAATCAATGGCAACAATGTTACGCATACTCATGGCGTTTCTTCCTGTGATGAGATGGCTTTAGCGTATGAATACAGGCGCCTTGCCACCTTCCCCTTACTGCCAGCGCGTGATAGTCGATGGCAGGCTGGCAAAGATGATCGTGAGAAAGCTCACAGAACCGGGGAACAACAGAGTTGTGAGCTTTACCGCAATTCCATCAATCACCTGGCCGATCTTGAATAATTCGCCATTTTCCTGCGCTGTGCGGTTTAAATTTCAAGGTAAGGTGCACAGCGCCTGCGTAGACTCGGTTACAAAATTGTTAATCGAGAGGCGCATCATGACCGTTCTGCACAGTGCTGATTTCTTTACGGAAGGAAACTACGCGATTGCTATTGAGCCGCGCGTACCGCAGCAGGCCTTTCCCGAACATCATCATGATTTCCATGAAATCGTGCTGGTTGAGCAAGGTTCCGGTATTCACGTGTTTAATGGCCAGCCGCAGACCCTGTGTGCCGGCTGCGTATGCTTTGTGCGCGATCACGATCGCCATTTGTATGAGCAGACCGAGAATTTGTGCCTGACCAATGTGCTGTACCGCAGCCCGGCAGCGTTTCGTTTTCTCTCTGGTTTACAGTCATTGCTGCCCGGCGATGAAAACGGTAACTATCTGTCGCACTGGCGTATCAATCACAAGGTGATGGCGCAGGCGCTGCAGATTGTGACGCAGATGAAACAGCAGGAGGTCTGGTCGCTGGAGCGTCAGGCGCATCAGGAACAGCTGTTCTTGCAGCTGCTTGTGCTGTTGCGCGAAGCCGGTCACAACGATCAGGCGCAGGATCAGGAAGCGCGCCTGCATCGGTTGCTTGACTGGCTCAATGAGCACTACAGTGAAGATGTTGAGTGGGAAGCGCTGGCCGATCGCTTCTCGCTTTCGCTGCGCACCCTACATCGTCAGATGAAGCAGCAAACCGGCAATACGCCGCAGCGCTACCTGAATCGGCTGCGCTTATTGCAGGCCCGGCATTTACTGCGCCATAGCGATATGCGCATAACGGACATCGCCTATCAGTGTGGATTTGGTGACAGCAACCATTTCTCCACGCTGTTTCGGCGGGAATTTGGCTGCGCGCCCCGAGCGGAGCGCCAGCAGATGATGTAACTGGAGTGGTTCCCATGTCGCTGATTTTGACGCGCGAAGACTATTTCCCGGCCACCAATCTGCCGATTGCGGTGGCCGAACGCATGCCTCAACCCTCCTTCCCCCCGCATCGTCATGAATTCAGTGAAATTGTGATCGTCTGGCGCGGCAACGGCTTGCACGTGCTCAACGATCGCCCGTGGTTGATTACCTGCGGCGATGTGTTCTATATCCGCGACAACGATTGCCACAGCTATGACAGCGTCAACGATCTGGCGCTGGATAACATTCTTTACTGCCGCGATCGCTTTCGTCTGAGTCTGGACTGGAGCCAGCTGCTGCCCCCGCAGGACGATGATGCACCTGGCTGCTGGCGCTTAACCACGCGCGGCATGGCGCTGGCGCGTGGGGTGATCAGCCAGCTTGAGCGGGAGAGCCGTAAAAGTGATTCATTGTCGATTCAGCTCTCTGAAGCCCTGTTTCTGCAGCTGGCGCTGATCTTGCGTCGCCATGGTTATGCAGCCGACCGTCCATGGGCGCTGCCGGAAGGTGAACAACTGGATTTGCTGATGTCAGCCTTACAGGGTGCGCTGCACCGCCCGTTCGACTTAGCCCATTTTTGCCAGCAAAACCAATTGAATGAACGTGCGCTGAAGCAGCTGTTTCGTCAGCAAACCGGCATGACGGTGGGCCATTATTTACGGCAGTTGCAACTGTGCCAGGCAAAATATTTGTTGCGCACGCAGGATTGTTTAATCAGTGAAGTGGCCGCTCGCTGCGGCTTTGATGACAGTAACTACTTCTCGGTGGTGTTTACGCGGGATACCGGTTTGACACCCAGCGCCTGGCGCCAGCGTTTTCTTCCTCAGCACGCCTTACTGAGCGACAAAATAAAAGCCTGACGCACCTTGCCGCGCGTCAGGCTTGTTCTAAAGCGGCCAATTCATTAGCCGTTAGCCATGCCCAATCCGACGATGTTGGCGGCAATGATGATCACCACGCAACCCAGCGACAGCACGCGAACCGGACGCTGCCCCACCGCTTTCCACTCTTTCAGCACCAGACCCACCAAACCACCGCACAATACATACAGGCTCATGTGCAGCATCCAGCTGACAAAGTCGTATTGCGCAGGGATTTTCGCGTGGCCCCAGGCATAGAAGAAGAACTGCAGATACCACATGGTGCCGCCGAGCACGGCAAAGGCCACGTTGGCCATCAGCATCGGTTTTGCCACTGAGAAATCGCGACGTACTGACAGTTCCGGTTTGATCGCCAGACGCACAAAGCAGTAAGCCAGATTGACCAGCGCACCGCCGCCCATGATCACCACATAGCTGGGTAAGGCCACGTACAGCGGATTGATACCCAGATTGGCTGCCGCTTCATGCATCGGTTTCGCCGCATCCATCGCGAAAGACATCCCGGCGGAGAAGATGCCACACAGTACCGCCAGCACCAGCCCTTTCTTCAGATTAAACTCTTCGGCATTGATGCCGAGTGCACGCTCTTTCAACAAACCGGCACGTGAAACGATCGCCACACCCACCAACGCCACCAGTACACCTAACAACGTCATTCGTCCGCCCGGCGAGCTGAACAGCTCTTCAAAGCGTCCCTGCAACAGCGGCGTCATCAAGGTGCCCACCACGAGGGTGATACCGATGGCAATACCAATGCCCATCGACATGCCGAGATAACGCATGGTCAGGCCATAGTTGATATTTCCGACGCCCCACATGGCACCAAACAGAAACACCGGCAGCAGCTGCGAGAAGCTAAAACTACCGTAATACGCCCAGAAGTTGGGCAGCAGCACGGCACTGACCGCCCATGGCAGAATCAGCCATGACATCACGCCGCCCACTGACCACATTGTTTCCCATGACCACTTTTTTACCTGCTTAAACGGAGCATAAAAACATGCGGCACTGGCGGCACCCACCAGATGCCATAAAATACCGGCAAGAATGGCACTGTTCATTGTTATTCCTTCGTAAGGTTGAGGCCCACAGGAAACCGATAGTTTCCCGATTAGCAGCAGTCTACGGTGCGCAGCTTTTCTTCAGCCTTTGGATGGCTGCCGGAAAGCGCGCGCTGCTGGCAAAATTCGGCGGGTCTTCAACATGAGGATCACAAAATCGCATTTGCAGGCAACATTCTGACTGATTTCTATAAGTGACTTATTATTGAGGATATTTTTTATTTTTGTTGTGTTGATCGACACAGTTTTTGACTGACTGCCAGCCTGCTGTTTAACATGGCAGTCACGCAAAGCCGCCCGATGAGCTTTCCCCCACGTGGCGAATTCCGTATAACGTTGGAAAAATCATCGCAACGAAGGAATGAGATGAATAGCAAAAGGTTGACGCTGCTGTTGTCGCAGCCGGTGAGCCGCGTGATGCTGGATGATATCCGCGCCATTGTGCCGCCCCAGGCGTTAAACGTATTCATTAATGGATTGGATGAAGAGCGTTACGCCACACTTGACTGCATCCAGAGCGAAGAGAACTGCGCCCTGCTGGCTTCGGCCATCGTGGTGTGGCGTCAACTCGGGCATGTTCACCGCATTCGGTATCAGAAAGGCGAACACCTGCGCGAGGTGGATGACGCCAGCCAATTCCAGCTGTTCAGTATGATGAAAACCCACCGCGCCATTGTTCAACTCGCTTAACGATCAGGATAATTATGAAAATCGGACTGCTCTTCCCTATTGCCATCATCATTGCTGGCGTCAGTTTCCTCGCCTGGTTTATTGCCAGCGGCGCGGCGGTGCCGGGCTCCTGATATTTTTGCTGAAAAGGATGATTAGCTAACACGCTGAATACGCGGCATTTCATCAGGAATGCTGCGTCTGTCGTACCGTTCTTCCCTTCTCTGCCATCTCGTCATCCGCTCTGGCACTGACAAAAAGGTGCTACACCTTGATCTGTTTCACTCTCGATTCACACCCTGATAACGAAACCGATCGCGGAGACCCTACAGATGACAACACACCATCAACATTACATTAATGGCGCGTTTGTAAACGATCAGAACGATAAATGGATTGAGGTCATCAATCCGGCGACTGAAGCGCTGCTGTCACGCGTGCCGCAAGGCACTCAGCAAGATGCAGCACAGGCAATTGCGGCCGCAGAAACTGCACAACCCGGCTGGGAAGCGTTGCCCGCAGTAGAACGCGGCAACTGGTTGCGTAAAATTGCCGCCGGTATCCGCCAGCGTGAACCCGAATTGACGGCCACGATTGTGGCGGAAGGCGGTAAAACGCAGGGGCTGGCGCAAACTGAAGTGCTTTTCACCGCCGATTATCTGGATTACATGGCCGAATGGGCGCGTCGTTATGAAGGTGAAATCGTCAATAGCGATCGTCCAAATGAAAATATCTTTGTATTTAAGAAAGCCATCGGTGTCACCACCGGTATCCTGCCGTGGAATTTCCCCTTCTTCCTGATTGCGCGTAAAGCCGCTCCGGCGCTGATTACCGGCAACACTATTGCCATCAAACCCAGTGAGCTCACCCCTAACAACGCGGCGATTTTCGCGCAGATTGTGCATGAGATTGGCCTGCCGAAGGGCGTGATCAACTTTGTGTTTGGTTATGGTCCTGAAGTCGGTCAGGAGCTGGCGGCGAACCCGAAAGTCGGTTTGGTGAGCCTGACCGGCAGCGTCGGCGCGGGCATTGCCACCATGCAAGCCGCAGCGAAAAATGTCACCAAGGTGTCGCTGGAACTCGGCGGCAAAGCCCCCGCGATTGTCATGGATGATGCGGACCTGGATCTCGCTGTGAAGGCGATTGTCAGCTCACGCGTGATCAACACCGGACAGGTGTGCAACTGTGCGGAACGCGTATATGTCCAGGAAGGCATTTATGATCGCTTTATCACCGCTCTGACTGCCGCAATGAAGCAGGTGAAGTTTGGCAATCCGGCCGAACAAACCGATATCGACATGGGCCCGCTGATCACCGCCGCCGCGCTGGAACGCGTGGAGCAGAAAGTCGCCAAAGCAGTGTCTGAAGGCGGAAAAGTAGTGCTGGGCGGCAAACGCGCCGGTGATAAAGGGTTCTACTTCGAACCGACGATTATTACCGGTGTGCGTCAGGAGATGGAGATCATGCGTGAAGAGATCTTTGGTCCGGTATTACCCGTGATGACCTTTAAAACCCTTGATGAAGCCGTCGCGCTGGCTAACGATTGTGAATATGGCCTGACCTCTTCGATTTACACGCAAAATCTGAACACGGCGATGATTGCGCTGCGTCAGTTGAAGTTTGGTGAGACCTACATCAACCGCGAGAACTTCGAGGCGATGCAAGGGTTCCATGCAGGCTGGCGCAAATCGGGTATTGGTGGTGCGGATGGACGTCACGGACTGGAAGAGTATCTGCAGACCCACGTGGCGTATTTGCAGTTCTCCTGAATGAAATACCCGGCTGAATAGGTTACCAGCCAGGTATCGTCATGAGGTGAAGTCGCGCCATAACTGGCGCATTTCTTCAGGCTGCGCAATGGATTGCGCAGCTCCGGTATGTCTAAGCTCTTCGCTTTAGGATAGGGGGCAAAGCTAATCCGCTAAACCGCCTTTAAGCGATGCGCTTCTGGCTGCGTAGCAAGGCTAATCCACTCAGTACCGACATCGCCATCAGGTAATAACCGGGTGCCAGGCTGGTGCCGGTGGCAGTGATCAGCAGCGTACAAATCAGCGGTGCAAAACCACCAAACACCGTTACCGCGACGTTATAGCTGATCGCCATCCCACTGGCGCGAGTACCGATTGGGAACAAGTCGGCCATCACCGACGGTACCGTCGAGAAATAGATCGATTTCAGCAGCGCCATCCAGCACACCAAAATAATCAAGGTGGTCGGCGTGGTGTGATTCACCACCAGCTTAAACGCCGGATAGATAGTGATGATCAACAGGATCAGCGAACCCCACATCAACGGCACGCGACCAACACGCTCCGCCAGTAAGCCCATCAGCGGCGTCACCACCGTCAGGATCACTCCTGCCAGCAAGGTCGCAGTGAACGCGGCGGAACCTGGCAGATGCAGGTTTTTGGTGGCGTAGGTTGGCACATAGTTGAGCATGTAGTTTACTGCGGTGGAGATCACCATCAGGCCAATCGCCAGTAGCATCAGCTCCTTCTGACGCCCGAACAGACGTTTCAGCGGTGCGGCCTCCGGCGCTTGCGCTTCAAAACTGGCAGGCTCATGCACATGGCGGCGGATGTAGATCCCCAACGGACCAATCAGCAGACCGAAGGCAAACGGGATACGCCATCCCCAATCCTGAATCTGACTTTCCGTGAGGATCTGCGTCAACCCCAATCCAAACGCCGAGGCCAGCAGCGTACTCGCGCCTTGCGTGGCAAACTGCCAGCTGGCGATAAACGCCCTGCGCTCCGGGAAATGCTCGACCAGAAACGCCGTTGAGCTACCGAATTCGCCACCCGCAGAGAAACCCTGCACCAGACGCGCCAGCAGAATCAGCAACGGCGCCATCAGGCCAATAGTGCCATAGCTCGGCATAAAGGTGATCACCGCGCCGCCCAGCATCATCAGGTTAATCGACAGCAGCAGCGCCTTTTTACGCCCGTGGCGGTCGGCATAGTTACCCAGCACAATCGCGCCTAACGGACGAATCAGGAAGGAGACGCCGAAGCTACCAAAGGTCAGCAGCAAAGAGACCGAGGGATCGCTGGTGGGGAAGAACGCATGGGCAATGTAGCTGGCAAAGAAGCCGTACACCGCAATATCAAACCACTCCAGCGCGTTGCCAATACAGGTAGCAAACAGCGTTTTGTGCAGATTTGGTTTGGTGCTGCTCAATGGGGCAGCCGTGTTAAGCGTACTCATGCAGCACCTCCGGCGTGCTTGCGATGTTTAGCCACCAGCTCGCTGCCCTGCTCGCCCAAATCCCACAGCAGTCGGGTCATAATTTGCAGACCTTCACGCGCAATCGACTTCAGCATATGTTCGTTGACGCCATGCTGTCCGCAGGCCGGATAAGAGTGCGGCACCCACAAGGTTGGCAGGCCGAGAATGTCTGAGAACACTTCGTTCGGCAGTGAACCGCCCAGATTCGGCAGCAGCGCCGGTTTTTTGCCGCTGGTCTCTGCCATGCTCGCCAGCACCCAATCCACCAGCGGATCGGTAGGATCGAGTCGCGTCGCCGGTGAGCCGCGCATAAACTCCACTTTTACGTAGCCAAAACCGTGCTGCGCCAGGTGCTCGCTCACATGCTGTGCGAGGTTTTCCCAATCGGTACCGACCACAAAGCGTAACTGGCACACCGCCGTGGCTTCACCGGGAATGGCATTCATCGGACGCGCAGGATTGCCGGTCAGGAACGCGAGGACTTCCAGTGTATTCCAGCCGTAGAGTCTTTCTGTCGGAGAAAGCGTCGGCTCGCCCCAGGTGGGATCAATTTCTGGATCGCCTGGCATCCCGCCGACTTCGATGTCGCTGAGGATGTCGCGCACTTGCTGAGTGAGAGAGTCAGGTTTCAGCGCCTCAACCTGCAGCACGCCCCTTTCGTTCACCAGACAAGCAATGGCGTTGGCGAGTTGAGTACCCGGATTGGTCAATAAGCCGCCCCAGTTACCTGAGTGATAGGCGTTGTCACGCGCGGTGACGGTGAGACGGAAGTTGACCGCACCCCGGGAGCCAAGGAACAGGGTTGGGCGCACCGCATTGAGGCGCGGGCCGTCAGAAGCGATAAACAGATCGGCTTTAAGCAGTTCAGCATGATGCAGGCACAGCTGAGCCAGACCCGGTGAGCTGATCTCCTCACCCATCTCAAACAGCATTTTGCAGTTGAATCCGAGTCGTCCACCACGTGCTTTAAACACCTGCTCCAGCGCAGCCAGATTCACACAGTGCTGCCCTTTGTTATCCGCGCTGCCGCGTGCGTACCAGCGGTCGCCCTCTTCCACCAACTGCCACGGCGATAAGCCTTCGCGCCAGTTTTCGTCATCGCCGAACACCACATCGCCATGACCGTAACTCAACAAGGTCGGCAGTGACGGATCTTCGATGCGCACCGCCACCAGGAACGGGCGATGAGCGGCTTCAGGGTTATCGATAAAGTGCAGCGTAAACCCCAGTGCGATCAGCTGAGGGCCAATTTCATCCTGCAAGTAACGCTGTAATTCGTTGTCGCGATCCTGGCGCTGGCTTTCGGTGCGCTGTGCCACGCGTCGGGCCAGTGTTTCCTGAAATTCCCCGCTGTCGAACCAGGCGGTGGCTTGTTGTACCGCTTCTTGAGCTGTCATGTTTGCATGTCTTTTATTGGTATTTTGGTTTTGTCATCTTTGCGGAAACCTTGCTTTGCCACAATTATCAATTTATCGAGTATGATTTGCTTTTTTGGCAAAGCTCCGCTGCCCGATTTCGAGGCATGCACCAGCATGAGGCATTCGCATGATAAGCAACGAGATCCGCTATTTTCTGGCTGTCGCCAATACCGGTTCGCTCAGCGCGGCCAGTGAACAGCTGTTTGTGGCGGTGTCGGCCATCAGCAGGCAGATCCAGCGACTGGAAAATCAGGTCGGCGTACCACTGTTCGATCGCCATGCGCGCGGTATGGTGCTGAATGAATCCGGTGAAATTTACGCCCATCACGTGCGCAAAAATATGCTGGAGATGGAATACGCGCTGGCAGAAATCAAAGGATTAAAGGCCGTACGACGCACGCTGATTCGCGTGGCCTGTACCGATGGGTTGGCCTTTACGCTGCTGCCGCGCATGATTGCCGCCTTCCGTGAGGATAATCCCGGCGTGCTGTTTGATATCAAAGTGGCGAGTACGCAAGGTGTCGCCGAGTTATTGCGCAGTGGTGAATGCGATCTGGCACTGCAATTCAGCTTGCACGCTGAACGCGGTGTGGAGGTGATCGGTTCCTGGCCAGCGCCGGTGCTGCTGGTGATGCATCAGAGCCATCCGCTGGCTAGCGCAACACACGTGACCCTGAACGATGTCAGCCACTATCCGCTGGCGTTGCCGCAACAAAACACCACGGTGCGCCAGCTGTTTGAGCTGGCGAGCCATATGAGCGGCAATTTGATTGAACCGGTGATCACCTGCGATACCTTCTCAACGCTGTTCCACTTCTTGCTGCGTACACCGCTGGCCCTGACCATTTGCAGCGCCTTTACCGTGCTGCAAGAGGCGGAAACGCACGGCTTGATATTACGTTCTGTGGGGATTGATCAGTTGAGTCAGCGCAACCTGCAGCTACAGGCGCAGTCAGGCCGACCTCGCAGTGCCGCCCTGAATGTGTTTATGACGTTTTTACTGCAGCAAATGAACGCGCTGGAAGAGCCGTTGCGTCAACGCTGGAAGCCTTAATCGTCAGGATTTTGGCAACCTAGCGGGCCGTTTTGGACTGCCCGCTGCCATCATCAATCCTTAATATCGACCGGATAGAAAATATGTTTGCCAAACGGATCGACGGTATATCCGCTCACCGTTTTGCGCACCGGCTCGAATATTGTCGAATGGGCGATCATCACGGCAGGCACCTGGTCATGCATCATCTGCTGCGCTTCGCGATACAGGGTGACGCGCTTGTCATGGTTTTGCTCAGCACGCGCTTCGGTGATGATCTTCTCGAACGGCTGATAGCACCATTTGGAGGAGTTGGAACCGCCATTTGCCGAGGTGCAGCTGTAGAGCGGGCCGAAGAAGTTATCCGGATCGCCAGTCGCCGTGGTCCAGCCCATCAGCGCCGCCTGATGCTCGCCGCCCTTCACGCGCTTCAGGTATTCACCCCACTCATAACTGACGATGTTGGCTTTAATGCCCACCTGCGCCCAATCGGCCTGAATCATCTCTGCCATTCGTCGCGCATTCGGGTTGTAAGGACGCTGTACCGGCATCGCCCACAGTGAGATTTCGGTGCCGGGTTTGATGCCCGCTTCCTGCAGCAACGCTTTGGCTTTCTGCGGATCATAATCGTAATCTTTCAGATCCTTGTCGGCGCTCCAGACATCCGGCGGCAGAATATTTTTCGCCACCGTGCCGGTGCCTTTGAAGATCGCGTCAATAATCGCCTGCTTGTTAATCGCCATCGCCAGCGCCTGGCGGACTTTAACGTTATCCAGCGGCGCTTTAGTGGTGTTGAACGACAGGAAACCGGTGTTGAGTCCCGATTTCTGTTCCAGCGTCAGGTCAGGATTGGTGCGCATTTTTTCCAGATCGGCCGGATTAGGGAACGGCATAATCTGGCACTCGTTTTTCTCCAGCTTGGCATAGCGCACTGAGGCATCTGGGGTGATGGAAAAGACAATGCGATCCAGTTTCGCTTTGCCTTGCCAGTAATCCGGGAAGGCTTTGTAGAGAATGCGGGAGTCTTTTTGATATTGCACCAGCTCAAATGGCCCGGTGCCGATCGGCTCCATGTCCACTTTTTCTGGCGTACCGGCCTTCAGCATCTGATCGGCATACTCCGCAGAGTGAATGGAGGCGAAGTACCAGGCCAAATCCGCGAGGAACGGCGCTTCCGCATGCGCCAGCGTGATGCGCACCGTATTGTCATCCACTTTCTCTATATTCTTGATCAGCTTCGCCAGTTCCAGGCTATCGAAATTGCTGTAGTTGCCACCGGAGACGTTGTGGTAGGGGTTTTTGGGATCCATCTGACGCATAAACGAGAAGATCACATCATCGGCATTCAGGTCGCGCGAGGGTTTAAACAGTTTGTTGCTTTGGAATTTAACCCCTTTGCGTAAGTGAAACGTGTATACCGTGCCGTCCGGGCTGATATCCCAGCTTTCAGCCAGGCTTGGCACCAGTTCTGTGGTGCCGGGCTTGAAGTCTACCAGGCGATTGAAAATCGGCACTGCGCTGGCATCCACACTGGTTCCCGAGGTGTACAGCTGTGGGTTGAAATTCTCAGGCGAACCTTCAGAACAGTAAACCAGCGTTTTTGCCGATACCCCGCCTGCTACCGCTAAACACAACACGCTGAGTGTGAACTTTGCCATCATCTTTTTCATTGTGATCCTCGTTTTTGTTGACTTCCATGAGCCCGCATCGGTATGTATTGATAAATAACACGATTTATCCGAGGTGTGTAATGCACATCGCGCAAAGCTAATAAGGAAATGTGATGACAGACCAACTCGCGCGCCAACTGACCCAACGTTTTTACCGTTATCTGGCGGTTTCCAGCCAGAGCGATGCTAAATCCACCACGCTGCCCAGCACCCCTTCACAACATGCGATGGCGGAGCTGCTGGCGCAGGAACTGCGTGAGCTTGGGCTGCAGGATATCGTCATCGATCAGCATGCCACGGTGACCGCAGTAAAACCGGGCAATCGGCCTGATGCACCGCGCATTGGCTTTATTACCCATATCGACACGGTTGACGTGGGTTTATCACCGGATATCCACCCGCAAACCCTGACGTTTAACGGCGATGATTTGTGTCTGAACGCGCAGCAAGATATTTGGCTGCGCGTAGCGGAACATCCGGAGATCGCTCCCTATCACGGCCAGGAGATTATTTTTAGCGATGGCACCAGCGTGCTCGGCGCCGATAATAAAGCGGCGGTGACGGTGGTCATGACGCTGATGGAAAACCTCAAAGGCGATCATGGCGACATCGTGGTGGCATTTGTGCCGGATGAAGAGATTGGATTGCGCGGCGCCAAAGCGCTGGATTTGGAGACACGCTTTAACGTTGATTTTGCCTGGACTATCGACTGCTGTGAGCTGGGCGAAGTGGTGTATGAGAACTTCAATGCGGCGGCGGCGGAACTGGTGTTTACCGGCGTGCCGGCGCATCCGATGTCCGGTAAAGGCGTGCTGGTGAATCCGCTCCTGATGGCGCACGACTTTATTTCACGTTTCGATCGCCTGGCCACGCCAGAACATACCGAAGGACGCGAAGGCTATATCTGGTTTAACGATATCAATGCCAACGCCAGCCGTGCGGTGTTGAAAGCCTCGATTCGCGACTTTGATTTACAGGGATTCGATCAGAAAAAACAGCAGTTGGTGGAAGTCGCGGATGAGATCGCCGCGCTTTATCCTACCGGGCATGTTTCACTCACCATTAACGATACCTATAGCAACATCAGCAATGCTATTGGGGAAGACCGTCGTGCGATTGACTTGATATTTGCGGCGCTCGAACAAGTGAGTGTGGAGCCGAAAGTCATCCCGATGCGCGGCGGCACAGACGGTGCGGCTTTATCGGCAAAAGGATTGCTGACACCGAACTTCTTTACCGGCGCCCACAATTTCCATTCACGCTTCGAGTTTTTGCCGGTGCCCTCGTTTGTGAAATCCTATCAGGTGGCCGAAGCGCTGTGTTATCTGGCGGCGAAATAAGCAAGAACTTTACCGGCAGATCTTAATGCTGTCAGAGGCACAGGGATGGCCCGGCAACCGTTGGGAGGTAATGCCACCCACTTCGACGTAAACGAAAAAGGCTGCCATAGATGAACAATGGCAGCCTTAATTTAATCCGGTTTTAACGGCGCAGCGCGCCAGAGTGGCGCTTGATGTTATTTCGCTGCGGTCACATCAATGCCAGGGAAGAATTTCGCCGCCAGCTTGGTGATGGTGCCGTCAGCCTGCACTTTCGTGATAGCCGCATCCAGTTCACCTTTCAGCTTGGCATCACCCTTACGCAGGCCGAAACCGATACCGGAACCGAGGATGGTGTCATCTTCAACCGGCTTGCCAACAAAGGCGAAACCTTTGCCCTGTGGCTTATCGAGGAAACCAGACTGACCCGCAGCTGACATCACCAGCGTGCCGTCAAGGCGGCCCGCCACCATGTCGTTATAAACCTGGTTCTGGTCCTGATAAGAGGTCACGGTCACGCCCTGCGGCTCCCAGTGCTTCTTAGCGTAAGTTTCCTGGATTGAACCCTGCAGCACGCCGATGTTTTTGCCTTTCAGCGACTCGGCGGTTGGCAGGACTTTCTCGCCCTCTTTCACGATCAGCATGGTCGGAATACGGTAGATGGGCTTGGTGAAATCGATGCTTTTGGCACGCGCTTCGGTGATGTTCATCGCCGAGTTGATCGCATCAAACTTTTTCGCCTGCAGTGCCGGGATCAGCGCATCAAAGCTGCTTTCCACCCACTTACAGTCGAATTTGCCAACTTCGCAAATCGCTTTACCCAGTTCGATATCAAAACCTTCCAGCTCGCCCTGTGCGTTGCGGCTTTCAAACGGCGGATATTGTGATTCCAGACCGTAGCGTAAGGTTTCCTGTGCCAGTGCGTGTGCAGAAGTCAGCATACCCAGCGCCACAAACAGTGCGTTTAACTTTTTCATTATTCTTCCCCTAATTACCCTTTAACCCGGCACAGCGCTTCCGCGCCAGCCTGCAGTGTTGCGTCGTCTTTCGCGAATGACAGGCGAATTAATTTATTGTCAGTGCCGTCCATATAAAACGCCGACAACGGAATGGTGGCCACACCGTGATCGACGATGAGACGTTTTACCATTTCACTGTCGCTTTCGTCACTGAAATGTCCGTAACTGGCCAACATAAAGAAGGAACCTGCGCTTGGCAGCAACTTAAACGGCGAATCTTGCATCAATGACAGCAGGCGATCGCGTTTTTCCTGATAGAACGGTGACAGCGGCAGATAGTTTTGCGGATTCTGCAGATAGTGCGCAAAACCCACCTGCATTGGCGTATCGGCGGCGTACATCATGAACTGATGCACCTTCACAATTTCTTCCATCAACGCGGCCGGTGCCAACGCATAACCGACGCGCCAGCCGGTGACGTGGAAGGTTTTGCCGAATGAAGACACGATCACGCTGCGCTGTGCCAGTTCCGGATGGGTTGCCATGCCGCAGTGGGCTCGGCCATCAAACAGGATGTGTTCGTACACTTCGTCGGACAGTACCACGATATCCGTGTTGCGGGTTAAGGCCGCCAGCTGATCCAAATCGGCTGGCGTCAGCACCTGCGCACTTGGGTTGTGCGGCGTGTTGATGATGATCATGCGGGTGCGCGGCGTGATGGTGGCGCGCAGTTCATCCCAGTTGATCGCAAAATCCGGCACCTGTAACTTCAGGCCAATCGGGGTTGCGCCCTGTAAACGCACCACCGGCGCATAGCTGTCGAACGCCGGTTCAAAGAAGATCACCTCGTCACCAGGATGCACCAGCGCCGAAATCGCCATGTAAATACCCTGGCTGGCGCTGCCGGTGATCAGCACTTCGCTGCCCGCATCATAGCGCTGGCCATAAAGCGTCTCGACTTTTTCAGCCAGCGCTTCACGTAGCGCCGGTAAACCGGTCAGAGAGGCATATTGGTTATGACCTTCGCGCATGGCTTTACTGACCAGCTCCACCAGATGCGGATCGCACGGGAAGTTCGGCGCACCTTGCGACAGGTTGATGGCTTTATGTTGTGCTGACAGCTGGCCGATGACGCTGAAAATCGTCGTGCCGACATCGGGCTGTTTGGAAGAGATGTTAACACTGCTATTCAAGGTCATCGTTGCTCCACAAGGTTGCATAACCACGTAAGGAAAGTAGATTTCTATTCAACGGTGAGACGCTTGAGTCGACAAGCGAATTGTTGTCATAATAGCCATGATTAAAAATCATAGCTTGAGGTCGTTATGTCCCGCTCCGCCCTGCCGTTGAATGCCATCCATGCTTTTCTGGTCACCGCACGCCATCTTAACCTGACGCGCGCCGCCAGCGAATTATGCATTACGCAGGGTGCGGTGAGCCGTAAAATCGCCACGCTGGAAAGCTGGCTGGGATTTCCCTTGTTTGCACGCCATGCGCGTGGTCTGCATCTTACCGAGCAAGGCGCGGCGCTGTTGCCCGAACTGCAACAAGGTTATGCCATGCTGGTGAATGCCACCGAGAAAGCCAGCCGCAGCAATGCCTCAATTCGCCTGAAAGCGCCCACCTGTGCCATGCGCTGGCTGGTGCCACGTTTGGTGGCGCTGGAGCAACAGCGGCCGGAAATCCATGTGGCACTGACCACTACGCTGGACCACGCTTCACAGCTGGAAAATTATGATGCGGCGATTGTGTTTGGCACGCCGCCTGCCGGTTCCATTCGTTTATTTGATGAGCGACTGACACCGGTACTGGGCAGCAACATCACGCCACCCGTGGGCATCAGCGATTTGGCGAGGTTTACTTTTTTGCATCCCACCAATGATTCCCGCGACTGGCAAATGTGGCTGGCGGATCAAGCGGCCACAGTGCCGATGGCACGCAATCAGCACTTTGCTACTATGGATCTGGCCATCAGCGCGGCGATTCAGGGCTTTGGTGCAACGGTGGCGGATGTGACACTGGTGCAAAATGATTTGGCGAATGGTCGCTTGATTGCCCCGTTTGCCAACAGCGTGGCCACCGGGGCAGCGTACAGCCTTTTACAGTGCGCAGAACAGGATGCGCCACCGTTCCTGCCGGATCTGGTGGCGTGGTTGTGTCAGCCTCAGAATGAAACCCACTCATCGGCGCTGGCCGACTTCGATTGAGCGACAGGCGTACTGGTTAACAGCGGACGGCGCAGAACGGTGCTGGCTGGCGCGGCCTGAGCTTTACCTAACGGCGCACTGTCCGACAGACGGAATTTCGCGACAGAAGCCTGCAACTCTTCCGTTTGACGCTCCAGCGCACTGGCCGCCGCAGAAACCTGCTCCACCAGCGAGGCGTTCTGCTGAGTCACGCTGTCCATTTCCGTGACGGCGGTGCCAACTTGCGAAATGCCCTTGCTCTGCTCTTCGGAGGCGGCCGCGATGTGCTTCATGATCTCATTAACATCCTGCACCGACTTCAGAATATCGTTCATGGTGCTGCCTGCGCTGCTGACCAACGCAGAGCCCTTATCCACGCGCTGGACGGAATCTTCAATCAGCGTGGCGATCTCTTTCGCCGCCCCGGCACTGCGCTGTGCCAGATTACGCACTTCACTGGCCACGACCGCAAAACCACGGCCTTGTTCGCCCGCACGCGCGGCTTCAACGGCGGCGTTAAGCGCCAGGATGTTGGTCTGGAAAGCAATGCTGTTGATCACGTTGGTAATCTCAGCAATTTTCTTCGAACTGCCGGAAATGCCCTGCATGGTGGTGACCACTTCCCCTACCAGACGGCCGCCCTGCTGCGCGGTGCCGGTAGCCGTTTCTGCCAGTGAACTGGCCTGACGGGCGTTGTCGGCGTTGAATTTCACCGTTGCCGTGAGCTGCTCCATACTGGCCGCAGTTTGCTCCAGCGCGGCCGCTTGCTCTTCGGTACGGGAGGAGAGATCGTTGTTACCGGATGAGATTTCTGCCGCGCCGCGATAGATATTCTCGGTTCCGCTGCGAATGGCGCTCACGGCTTCACGCAGGCTGTCCTGCATCGAACGCAGCAGCGGCACCAGTTTGCCGACACAGTTGCGGCCGAAATCTTCCACGGGCTGACTAAGATCGCCTTGGGCAATCACTGCAAAATGGTTACGTACGCGCTCCAGTGGTTTCACCAGCATCGCTACCAGATAACGGTCGGTGAACAGCAAAATCACCAGACCGAACACCACAGCAACCAAAATAATCACCTTAGTAATGTTAGTGAGCTTATCGACGGTGACACGGGTTTCATCCAGCTTAATGCCTGCGGCTTTGTTAAACGCCTCCGCGCTGGTGCCAAAGGCGCGGCTGAGGGCGGGCGTCACGTTATTAGCCTGTGTGAGATAAGCTTCAACGGTGCTCTGCTGTGCCAGCGACACCTGCGGCGCGATCCCCTCATCCAGCAATTTCTGCCAGCTGGCGATAACGCTGTTAACCGTTTCACTGTCCATCGGGCCAGGTGCCATCGCTTTGAATTGCACCAGCTGCGCTTTCATACTCTCCAGCGCCTGTTGCACCGGTGCGAAGGCATCCGCGCTCACTGCCGCGCCCGATGCACGCCCTTCCATCACGCGGGATAGACGCGTCACCACACGAAAATATTGATCGTTGCCTTTACTCAGTACCGTCATCTGATTAACCAGCTCACGGTCTATCTCATTCCCTTCGCCGAGGGCATTGAGCGAGTGCACGCTAAATAATCCGACACCGCACCACAGCAGGCAGAACAGCCCGAGAATAGTCAGCATGACGGCGCGAATAGTGAAGTTTTTTAAGATTCCCATACATAATCCCTTGGTGTGAAACGCGTAGGAGGCCCGATAAAATCGGGCATATTGCGTTTATCGGCAGTGGATTGGGAAAATGTAACGGTTTAATAAGCTAATTAATTGCTGTCTGCTTAAGCCGGATAGGAAATGTTATTACTGATAATCAATGGATTAGCCGAAAATTTGCCTTATAAATTCATTTGCGCAATTTCACTATTAGCCTGCTCATCAAAGCTTAACGTGGCTGCGCATCATCAGACGGAACAAACGCAGCCGCCCACGCATAAAACGCGCCTTCAACACCACTTGCGGTTTACCCTGATCACCGAGGGCTAATGTCAGGTCTTCACGGGGACGCCACACCGGCCAGTCGATTTTGCCCTGCAGCCGATAGCTAAACTCACTGGCATCCCGGGCGAAGGTCACCCAATAAGTACTGACCATGTCGGCGAAGCGCTTATCTGCGGCAGTGTAATCCCGCTCAGGCAGCGGTTTCAGTGAGGTCAGCGTGTTGAATACATAGGGGATTTCGTTGCCGTGCCAGGTGCCATGTGGATAGAGGTCGCGGGCGTTCTCTGACACATAGTCGAACCAGTATCGCCAGGCAGGCATGCCAATACTGTGTTGAGACTGCGCCACCAGTAACGGGATCACGGTAAACGCCATGTCTCGCGCCACTGCCCGGCCCAGTAAGGTATCGTCGTGAATATCGTATAGCCATTTCATCAGGCCATAACTCAGGCGATTTTTGCGACGAATTTGTTGTAACACCGTTGCAGGATCAACACCAAAATAATCCAATACGCTGGCTTCATCACTGTTACTTCCCACCATCAACGGCACCCGATGCTGTTTACCGGCCATAAAGGTTTCGAGCATCGGTTTGGGGAGCACCGCATCACCGCTGATTGCCACCGGACCTAATCCCAGTGGACGTTGCAGCGGCCAGAATTGATCGGCAGGTAACTGACGAAGCTGTTCGGCAGAGGCGTGATCCGGCAGGCCAAAATGCGCTGCAACCTGTTTACCGATCTGTTGCGCCCTCCTGCGCGGCACATCCGGCAAGCTGTATGCACTCTGAACAATACCTTTGTGGAACAGCCCTTCAGCCAGCGGAGAACAGCACAAAGACAACACGCTGCGCGCCCCCGATGATTCACCAAACAGTGTGATATTTTGGCGATCGCCGCCAAAGGCAGGAATATTGCGTTGAACCCATTGCAGCGCAGCGATTTGATCCAGCAAGGCAAAGTTATTTACCACCGCTTCTTGCGGGTATTCAGCATCCAGCGCCGGATGGGCGAAAAAGCCAAAATGGCCAAGACGATAATTGAGCGTGACCACGACGACGCCCTGCGCGGCTAAGGCTTTGCCGCGATAGGGATCAAGACTACCCGCGCCGATGGTAAAGCCTCCGCCGTGCAGCCACACCATCACCGGCAAGGGACGGGAGGGCTCAACGTCTGGGGTCCAGATATTCAGGTACAGACAATCCTCATTGAACCGGCCCGGATCGCCGCCACCCACTGCCACGCAATAATCCCGGTTTTGCCAGCTGGCATCACCCCATTGCGTGGCTTCACGTACTTCCTGCCAGTGTGCAACCGGCTGTGGCGGACGCCAGCGCAGTGCGCCCACGGGTGGCGCGGCGTAAGGTATTCCCTTGAAGACAAAAAGATCATCGTCAATCAGGCCTCTGAGTTCACCCTCTGCGGTCATGATCCTCAGACGTCGTTCGTTTTTCATCTCGGGTTCCCAGATCAAGCTTGGTTCCATTATTTGCAGGCCTTGAGCGAATGTCCATGTTCTGAAAGCATTTGCAGATTAAGCCGAATATGCTTTCGATCCATTGAACATCTCCATCAAATTATTTGGCTAACCCTGGCATGCCGAATTGCATTAAGGTTACAAGTTAACCTGGCGAGACGGAGAAGCGCGATGTTTGGTGGTATCAACCAGATGTTCAATCGGATGAGCGATCACCCGGACTTCGGTAAACTGCTGTTACGTCTGACGTTTGGCGGCCTGCTGTTATTTCATGGCGAATTCAAGGTGATGCATGGCGTCGACTGGATCGCTCATATGTTGGCCGTTAAAGGCATGCCAGGTTTCATCGCTTACGGTGCTTACATCGGGGAAATAGTGGCACCTGTCATGGTGATCATCGGTTTAATGACGCGCCCTGCGGCTTTCATTATTGCGGTGAACATGGTTGTTGCGACCTTGCTGGTAAAAATGGGCGCAGTCTGGCATCGCACAGATGTTGGCGCCTGGTCTCTGGAAACAGAGGCGCTTTATCTGCTGGGCGCACTCGCCATCATGTTCCTGGGTGCCGGGAAGTACACGCTGGTGCGTGATTCGCGCTTGCAATAAAAATCAAAAGAAATGAAGCCGGTCTGCTGAAGTGCTGATGCCACTTCACAGACCGGTTTTCTTATGCCCTTAACGTATCCCGCAACGAGCCAGACTGCGCTGCTGCATCTGCTGATACAACGCCATCTCATCCTGCACCGCTGCACCTAACGCGGCTTCAAAATCCGCCCGGCTGGCATTGCCCGCGCTACGTGCGTGCGTTTCGTCGCCTAAATTAGACTGAAATATCCCCGCTGCGCTCACTGGAAGAAAATCTTCATACACTATCGGTTCTGCCAGCACGCGCCCTTCAGCAAGCAGTTGAACCAGAGTTTCTCCCGTTTGCGGAGGATGCTGGGTGCCCTTAGCGGTCAAACGATAGCGGAACCACGCCAGTTCCTGTTCGCGCAAGGTATCTTCATCATCTGGGAAATCGCGAAACACCGCGCTCAGATGCTGTTGATGATGCTGGTTATCACTGCCGGTGCCCGCTTCCGCCAACAGACGGTCGTAGAGTGTGCGACCTTTGGGGGTTAGCGCCGCGCCGCGCTGCTCGATCTCACCAAAGCGCGCAGTATGTGTGCCGGGGGTGCCGTCATTAAAATGCACTGCCTCTTCCAGCGCTTTAAAGCTGGTTTGACGTAACAGGATCGGCACCTGACGTTGGGGGGGGCCCTCGATGAGGGTTTTAGGATCGATGCCGCGCGTGGGCATTAAGGTTTGCACGCGATCTATATCCAACGTGCGTGGGGTCAGATGGTTGATGTGGCACCCCTGGAAGCACACTACATCGGCGATTAATCGATGTTGCTGACTCAGTGCGCGGTAGGTCACGCTGTCCACAGTGGTGTGGGCATGCCAGCGGAAGGTTTCCAGCGCCTCTTTGACAAAAAGCGCCGCGTCCGCAGCGTTTAAACCGCCCTGCTGTTGGTGTTGCGCGATCAATGCGCGACAACCCGGCGTGAAAATATCGCGCGCGGCTAAAATCGCGGCGGCTTTCTCTCTCAACGCGGCATCATCAATCAGTTCAAGACGTAACAGAGAGGTAAACACGCGGAACGGATTGCGGCGCAATGCGCTGTCCGTAACCGGACGAAAAGCGGTGGAGTGAACCGGCACGCCCGCCTGGGAGAGATCGTAATATCCCACCGGTTCCATCCCCATTACCGCAAACATCTGGCGCAGTGTGCTGAGTTCTTCTGCCGTTCCCACGCGAATCGCACCGTGACGTTCCAAACTGAGTCGGTCCAGTTCATCGGCGGCGGCGAGACGGTTTTTTAAAGCGGGTTGTGCTTCCAGCGTACGTTCATTCACAGCCGTGACCAGTTGCGTCAGGGTGCCATATTGCGGCACTTCCTGCTGATACATACTGGACATAGCTTGTGAGAACAGCGTGCGAATCGCATCGCTGGTGAGAAAGTTTTCCATGGTCATCACCTCGGCGTTAAGGGTTGTTGCTAATGTAGATCAACCCTTTATCGCCGTGGAGGAATTTCGTGGAACTGTGATCGCCCTGTCACTCAGCCCGGTCTGACGGGTCACCAAAGCGACATTTCAGGGCCAGCATGATCGTGGTGAGCACCGCTGGAATCGCCAGCAACAGGAAGATTTGGCTGAACGACCACCCGAGCGAAAGGAGTTCTGCGCCGACAAAAGCACTCATAATCGCACCGACACGACCCACACCGTGCATCCAGCTGGAACCGGTCGCACGCGCGTGCGTAGGGTAATAGCTGGCGGACAGCGCATTCATGCCGGTATTGGCGCCGTTAAAGCAGAAGCCGCTAAAGAAGGCGATGGCACTCATTAATCCCACTTCCGCCGGGGAGAAGCCGAGCGCGACAATCGCAATGCCGCCACAGAAGTAGATCACCGCCAGCGCGATATTGGCATTAATGCGATCCATCAGCCAGCCCGCAAACAGCGAACCTACCGTGCCGCCCGCCTGGTACATCGCCGTAACGATGGCGGCTTCCGTCACCGACATTCCCAGCGTGTTGATCAGCGAGGGCATCCAGCTGCCAATCAGATAGACGAGGAACAGCCCCATAAAGTAGCCGCCCCATAACATCAGGCTGCCGAAGAGATATCGCCGGGAAACCACCGTCGCCACTGCGCCACGCCGCACGACAACCAGTTCAGTGGACTGGTAATGGCTGTTCGGCTCAACGACGCCAGGCAGCATGCGATCCAAAATGGCATGTATACGTGCAGCAGGTGCGCGACGGCTAATCAGGAAGCGCACGGATTCCGGTAAGCCGCGCAGCAGGAAAGGCAAAACAATCAGCGGCAAGACGCCACCCATCAACATCACGGAGTGCCAGTCATAGCGAGGCAACAGCCAGGAAGCTGCAAATCCGCCCGATGCGGCACCAAAGGTGAAACCGCAGAACACCACGGTGATAATGAATGAACGTCGACGCTCTGGTGCATACTCTGCTACCAGCGTTCCAACGTTTGGCATGGCTGCACCGAGGCCAAGGCCGGTGAGAAAACGGAATAACATCATTTGATCGATGTTTTGCGCCATGGCGGTGGCCAGCGTCCACAAGCCAAAAAAACCCACGCTGAGCAGTATCATCACACGCCGCCCGTAGCGATCGGCCAATGGCCCTGCCACCATGGCGCCTAAGGCCAGGCCAATCAGCGCAGCGCTGATCACCATGCCAAGCTGATGATTAGTGACGCCCCAACTGGCTTTCAATGTAGGAGCGATAAAGCCCATCAGCGCGATGTCCATGCCATCCAGCGCAACAACGATGAAGCACAGCGCAATCAGGCGTTTTTGCCAACGACTAAGCGCACTCTGATTAATCAGCTGGCGAACATCTACGGCTTCAACGGTGGTCACGGATCAACTCCTGCACATTCATCGTTTAATCATCAGTTTTGGTAAAAAAAACGGCGCTAATGATAGCTCATCGTTAACAATAACGGGCAGGATTTTTAGGTGTAAGTGAGAATTATTCAAATTATGCGAGATTAAGCGCTTGATATTGCAATAGGTGATAATTTTGCATTGGCGCTGATTTTTACTAATTCGATTTAAAACATCAGGTTAGCAATACTAGGGCTTTTGTTAATATAATTTTGCAGTGAAGTTAACATAATTCCAGTTTTCCCATTGCCGCCATCAGGTAAAAGTCATTATGTTTGAGGCTATGGACAAAAATTCCCTTTTCAATCAGCGCATTCGCTTGCGCCATTTACACACCTTTGTTGCGGTCGCGCAGCAAGGCACGCTGGGGCGCGCGGCAGAGACACTCAATCTCAGCCAGCCTGCGCTTTCAAAAACCCTGAATGAGCTGGAAGAACTGGCTGGCGCGCGTCTGTTTGAACGTGGTCGTCTCGGTGCCCAGTTAACGACGCTCGGCGAGCAATTTCTTGTCCATGCGGTAAAAGTGCTGGATGCGCTTAACCATGCAGGCCAAAGCTTTAACGCCCCACAACCCGGCCGACCGGTCGTGATTCGCCTCGGCGCACTCACCACAGCGGCAATGGGTATGCTGCCACAGATTCTCGATCGCTTTCACGAGCAACAACCGAACACCACGGTACAAGTGGCGACATTACATAATAATGTTCTGCTGGCCGGATTGCGCGCGGGTGAGTTTGATATTGGCATTGGGCGCATGGCCGACAGTGAAATGATGGCGGGTCTGAGTTATGAATTGCTATTCCTTGAGTCGCTTAAACTGGTGGTACGTCCGGAACACCCGCTCCTCAGTGACAACGTCACGTTATCGCGCGCGATGCAGTGGCCGGTGGTGATATCGCCGGAGGGCACCGCCCCGCGTCGTATCGCTCAACATATGCTGGACGAGCAAGGTTGTGCGCTTCCCGCGAATTGTGTTGAAACCTCATCCACTTCGCTGGCGCGTCAGTTGGCCCTGCGTTATGACTATGTGTGGTTTGTCCCCTCAGGCGCTATCAAGGAAGATCTTAGCCATAATGCCGTTATTGCACTGCCAATTAACTCCCCTGGGCCGGGAGAGCCGGTGGGGATTATCACCCGCAGCGGCAGTCATCTCAGCCTGAGTGCCGAAGTGTTGCTGGCGACCATTCGCAAATTTCACACCTGATTAGCGACTGCGTTTGGCGTGGCGCTCACGATTATCCAGCCGCGCCTGATCCGTTTTTCTTAAACTGACATACAGTGCCCCGGCACCTCCGTGCTGGGGCTGCGCCACGCAAAAGCTTTGCACCTCGTCAAACTGCGTCAGCCAGCGTGCCAGATAACTGCGTACGATATTGGCATGGGCTTCATCATCACGGCCTTTACCGTGGATAATCAGCAGATTGCGTAGCCCCTGCTTGCGTGCCTGCAGCATGAAACTGAACAATGACTTTCGACAGGTTTCTATCGGCTGACGCAGCAGGTTCAGGCTGGCGTCCAGGGGATATTTCCCCAGCCGCAACTTGTCCAACACACCTTGTTGAATCCCTTCTGTTTTGTATTCCAGCGGTGTCGTCAGCGGGATGATGTCAAGAAAGCCCCGCGTGAGGAAATTTTCCTGTTCGTCATTGGCTTGCGTCGGGCGCGGCGCTTTGGTCGAAGGGGAACGCAACCATTGGGTATTGGCACAATCTTTCAGTGGCGTCACATCGCCCATGGCATCCCGGAAAAGGTCTTCATCGTCTAGGTTCATGGTGTTTTCTCACGCCTGGTGGTTTGCTGAGCGCAAGTTGCCGCTCAAAAACAAAATAGTAGCAAAGGATTTTTGGCATCACATCTGTCACTTTTTGCGCTGAGACAAGTTATGACCAGATGTAAATATGGCAACAAAACGTTCCAGGTCAAAAAATAATGTCAGGCAAACCTTGCGCAAACTCAGGTATACCCTACTTTAGTGTGGGTTTAAGGGGAATTACTGCTCGGATGAGTTCCCTTAACGCGTAAAAATGTTAAAATTGACGGCAGTCAATAATCATCGAGCGTACCTATATGATCCCGGAAAAACGCAGCATTCGACGTATTCAGTCTGGCGGTTGTGCCATTCACTGTCAGGATTGCAGTATCAGCCAGTTGTGTATCCCTTTCACACTGAACGAGCATGAGCTGGATCAGCTGGACAATATCATTGAGCGCAAAAAGCCGATTCAGAAAGGTCAGACGTTGTTCAAAGCCGGTGATGAACTGAAATCGCTTTACGCTATCCGCTCCGGCACCATCAAAAGCTATACCATTACTGAACAGGGTGACGAGCAGATTACCGGCTTCCATCTGGCAGGGGATTTAGTGGGCTTTGATGCGATTGTCGGCGCGCACCACCCGAGTTTTGCTCAGGCGCTGGAAACAGCGATGGTGTGTGAAATTCCTTTCGAAACTCTCGACGATCTCTCCGGTAAGATGCCGGCACTGCGCCAGCAGATGATGCGTCTGATGAGCGGTGAGATTAAAGGCGATCAGGATATGATCCTGCTGCTCTCCAAGAAAAACGCGGAAGAGCGTCTGGCGGCCTTTGTCTGGAATTTGTCACGCCGCTTTGGTCAACGTGGCTTCTCACAACGCGAATTCCGCCTGACCATGACGCGTGGTGACATTGGTAACTACCTGGGACTAACAGTAGAAACCATTAGCCGTCTGCTGGGCCGCTTCCAGAAAAGTGGCATGCTGGCCGTTAAAGGCAAATATATCACTATCGAGAACCATGCGTTGCTGGCAGAACTGGCGGGTCAGACTGAACAAGCTGCGTGATTCTATGCCGGGTCGATAAATGTTAGTTTATTGATCCGGCAACAACTTTTCCCCTTCTGCCCTGCGCCAACTTAGGCTATCTTTAATCCAACTTGCTTTGGTTTGAGGAGATTGCCTTATGTCCCGGTACCAAAATATTCTGGTGGCGATTGACGCCCAACAGGACGATCAACCCGCGCTGCGTCGTGCGGTGTATCTGAATCAACGTATCGGCGGAAAAATCAAAGCTTTCCTGCCTATCTACGACTTCTCCTATGAAATGACCACCTTGTTGTCGCCTGATGAGCGATCCAACATGCGTAAAGGTGTGATCAGTCAGCGTACTGAATGGATTCGTCAACAGGCCCACGCCTATCTTGAGGCCGGTGTTGATATTGAAATTAAAGTAGTGTGGCATAACCGCCCTTATGAAGCGATCATTCAGGAAGTGATGGCGCACCAGCACGACCTGGTGTTGAAAATGGCCCATCAGCACGATCGCCTGGAAGCAGTGATTTTTACCCCGACAGACTGGCATCTACTACGCAAATGCCCTTGCCCGGTGTGGATGGTGAAAGATCAGCCGTGGCCGGAAGGTGGCAGAGCCGTTGTGGCGGTCAATCTGGCCAGTGAAGAGCCCCATCACGATGAATTAAACCAAAAGCTGATTCGTGAAACCGTGCTGCTGGCCGATATGGTCAATCACACCGAAGTGCACCTTGTCGGTGCTTATCCCATCACGCCAATCAATATCGCCATTGAACTCCCCGACTTTGACCCCAGCGTGTATAACGATGCGATTCGCGGACAACATCTGGTGGCGATGAAAGCGCTACGCCAGAAATTCTCCATCGGCGAAGAGTTTACGCATGTGGCAAAAGGCTTGCCGGAGGAAGTGATACCGGATATCGCCTCTCATCTGGAGGCGGGAATTGTGGTACTCGGCACCATCGGCCGCACTGGCCTTTCGGCCGCGTTCCTGGGGAATACCGCTGAGCAGGTTATCGATCATCTCCGCTGTGATTTGCTGGCAATCAAACCGGACGATTTCAAATCGCCGATTGATTATGACGATGAAGAAGACGAAGACGATTAAAACAACAAAGGCGACCAGATGGTCGCCTTTTTAATCGCACTTCAGATTACAGTGCGCGCAGGATACCTTCTACACTCGCCTTCGCATCACCAAACAACATTTGCGTGTTGTCTTTGAAGAACAGCGGGTTCTGCACCCCGGCGTAACCGGTATTCATTGAACGTTTAAACACGATAACGTTCTGCGCTTTCCACACTTCCAGTACGGGCATACCAGCGATTGGGCTGCGCGGATCTTCCTGTGCCGCCGGGTTAACGGTGTCATTGGCACCGATCACCAGCACGGTATCGGTATCGCTGAAATCATCGTTAATCTCGTCCATTTCCAGCACCACGTCATATGGCACTTTGGCTTCAGCCAGTAACACGTTCATGTGGCCAGGCAAACGGCCAGCAACCGGGTGGATGCCGAAACGCACTTTGATGCCACGCGCACGCAGTTTTTCGGTAATTTCCGCCACCGGGTACTGTGCCTGCGCCACTGCCATGCCGTAGCCGGGGGTGATGATCACAGACGTTGAGCCTTTCAGCAATTCCGCCGTGTCTTCTGCCGTGATTTCGCGATGTTCACCCTCTTCTTCGCTCTCGCCACCGACACTCACATCGGTACCAAAACCACCGGCAATCACGCTAATGAACGAGCGGTTCATCGCCTTACACATAATGTAGGACAGGATGGCACCAGATGAACCCACCAGCGCACCGGTGACGATCAGCAGGTCGTTGCTGAGCATAAAGCCCGCAGCCGCTGCCGCCCAACCGGAGTAGGAGTTGAGCATCGACACCACAACCGGCATATCCGCACCGCCAATCGACGCCACCAGATGCCAGCCGAACACCAGTGCAATCACCGTCATCAACAACAGCGCGACGACTTGTGAACCGGTGCTATTCGTCTGTACAAACCACAGCATCAGCAAGAAGGAAACCACCAGCGCTGCCAGGTTCATTTTATGACGATGTGGCAACATCAGCGCTTTCGACGAAATCTTGCCGCGCAGTTTACCAAACGCCACGATGGAACCGGTGAAGGTCACCGCACCGATAAAGATGCCGAGGAACACTTCCGTCAGATGGATATTTTCCATCACCGGCGCCAGTCCTGGTGCATGATCGATGTAGCTGTTGAAACCCACCAGCACCGCAGCCAAACCGACAAAGCTGTGCAGAATCGCTACCAGCTCTGGCATTTCAGTCATTTCGACTTTCTTCGCCAGACGCACACCGATTGCACCCCCGATCACCATCGCCAGCAGGATCCACGCCACGTTGCCGCTGTTGGGGCCGAAGATGGTCGCCAGCAGCGCAATCGCCATGCCGCTGACACCAAAGATGTTACCCTGCTTTGACGTCTCGTGTTTTGAGAGGCCAGCCAGGCTGAAAATAAACAGAATTGCGGCAACAATGTATGCTGCAGTCACTAATCCGCCAGACATGTTGTTACCCCTTAATTCTTACGAAACATTTTCAGCATGCGCTGGGTGACGGTGAATCCACCGAAGATATTGATGCTGGCAATCAG
>Ga0157363_1000305_pt1 | contig 37554 bp, 36 predicted proteins | sample AttsexASBM1_FD_111477 | JGI IMG/M metagenome (GOLD analysis project Ga0157363, IMG submission 111477) | Fungus gardens microbial communities from leaf cutter ant in Ribeirão Preto, State of São Paulo, Brazil - Atta sexdens ASBM1 | ecosystem: Host-associated > Fungi > Mycelium > Unclassified ... | reverse complement strand
GAGCGCCTCAGGCAGAGACCACGTCTGCGTAATCGAAGCTATAAAACTATGACAGAAGTCAGTATCATGAACGACGTCGACCGTATCATGGTTTACGCCAATGACGTCTCACAACCTGACAGAACAAAACACGGAAGACATCATGGACCGGATCGACCTGCTTCGTATTTTCATCCGGGTTGCGGAAAGCGGCAGTTTTACGCATGCGGCCGATACGCTCCAGATGCCCCGTTCCACGGTTTCGACCGCCATTCAGGAACTGGAAAACCGGCTTGGCACACAGTTACTAGCGCGGACGACGCGTTCTGTACGGCTCACCGATGACGGGCAGAGGTTTCAGCAGACAGCCCTGCGGCTTCTGGGGGATTTCGAGGAAGCCGAGAACCAGTTCCGGCTTCACAGTTCGGAAACGCACGGTCATGTGCGGGTCAACCTGCCCAGCCGGATCGGGCGACTGGTGGTGGCTCCCGCCTTGCCCGCGTTTCTGGAGCAGTATCCGGGGCTCGATATCGAGCTCGGCATGACGGATCGCAGCATCAATCTGGCCGAAGATGGAACCGATTGCGTGCTCCGGGTTGGCCCCTTGCAGGATTCCAGCCTGATCGGGCGCAGGCTCGGCCTCTTGCCAGTCTTCAATGTCGCAAGCCCGTCCTATCTGGAGCGTTTCGGCACTCCCCTGACGCCTGATGACCTGTCAGCCCATCAGGCCGTTCTCTATGCCTCCCCCTCCACCGGGCGGATCGAGGCATGAGAATGGGAGCGGGACGGACGGGAAGAAAGCCGCGCGGTTCAGGGGCGTGTGACGGTGAACAGTGCGGAAGGATTGGTCGCCTGCTGTCTGGCCGGGCTCGGCCTCGCGCAACTACCAGCTTATGACGTCCTGCCCCATCTCCGTTGTGGAGAACTGGTGGATGTTCTGCCGCAATGGCGGGCCGCGCCCTTGCCGATGACGCTGCTCTTTCCTCACAGAGCATCTTTCCCGCAGGCTCGAAGTCTTTACGGAGTGGCTGACGCGACTTCTGGAGCAGCACTGCCTTCCAAATGAACTCCGGGACTGAACAAAGAAGAGAGGTCTTTCCTTTTGGTCTTTGGTGAGCCATCTAAAGACAGACTTTTCCAGTCCTGATTGGATCTCCGATGCAGCTTTCCCGCATCTATGCGTCCCTGCCCGAGCAGTTTTCCGCCCCCCTCACCCCGACGCCGCTCCGCAATCCGCAGATCGTAGCATTGAACGAGCCTCTGGCGCGGGAACTGGGGCTGGACCCGGACTGGCTCCGCAGCCCTCCGGGACTGGCGTTTCTGGGTCAGGGAAGTCGACCGGATGGCACATCTCCGGTGGCAATGGCCTATGCGGGGCATCAGTTCGGGCATTTTGTTCCAAGCCTTGGCGACGGCCGGGCGATGCTGGTCGGAGAAGTCACGGATCGGGCGCGGCGGATTCGGGACATCCATCTCAAAGGCTCTGGGCCAACGCCGTTTTCACGACGCGGCGACGGACGGGCGGCTCTGGGGCCGGTTCTGCGGGAATATGTGGTGAGCGAGGCTATGCACGCGCTCGGCATTCCGACCACGCGCGCATTGGCCGCCCTGACAACGGGCGAGAGCGTGATGCGCGAGACTATGCAGCCCGGCGGCGTCATTGTGCGGATTGCGTCCAGCCATGTGCGGGTCGGGACGTTCCAGTATTTCGCGGCGCAGGGCGACACACAGAGCGTCCGCATCCTCGCGGATCACGTCATCGGGCGTCTGTACCCGGAGTTATCGGACACCGAAAACCCCTATCTGGCGCTGCTTGAAGCCGTCACGGCACGCCAGGCAGAACTGGTGGCGCGCTGGATGCTGGTCGGGTTCATTCATGGCGTCATGAACACGGACAACATGTCCATTGCGGGCGAAACCATTGATTTCGGCCCCTGTGCTTTCCTTGATGCCTATGATCCGGCAAAGGTTTTCAGCTTCATTGATCAGAACGGCCGCTATGCCTACGGGAACCAGCCCGACATGGCTCTGTGGAATCTCGGCCGACTGGCGGAAACCCTCCTGCCGCTCTTGGACACCAACCATGAACGGGCGGTTGAACAGGCCAAAAGCGCGCTGATGCGCTTTGATGGCGTCTTCAACGAAACCTATCTCGGTGGCTGGCGCAGAAAGCTGGGGCTGGCTTTGAAAGAAGACGGGGATGCCCGACTGGCGGGGCGACTGCTGACGGCCATGCATCGTGGAGAAGCGGATTTCACGCTCACATTCCGCAGACTTGGGGACGCTGTTCAGAGCGGACGGGCTGAGGACGTCGTGTCGCTGTTTAGGCCGGGGTCGAAAATCGAAGACTGGATCGGGGACTGGAAGGCGCGGCTGGATCGGGAAGAGCGCTCCGCAGAGGCCTGTCATACCGACATGCAGGCCACGAATCCGCGCATCATTCCGCGCAATCACCGGATCGAGGAAATGATCCGTTCAGCCGTAGCAGGCGATTATACGCCGTTCCATCGTCTGACCGAGGCGCTGTCGCGTCCGTTTGAAGGTGGAACTGACGGGTTCGAAGCCCCGCCGACTGCTCATGAACAGGTAAAAAATACCTTCTGCGGCACCTGATGCGCCGCAAAAACAGGATCAGGCTGGCTGCGGTGTCAGCATACGGCTGCGGTTGAACAGGCTTTTGACCTGGGCATAAAGCGCGCCAAAGTCGGACATGCAGGCATTGTGCAACGCGCGCACACTCTCATGCGTCGCATAGAACCGCAGGGTGTTCAGGCTTCCCGTCATGATGGCTGTCCCCAGAAAGACGCCATCGACATGAATGACCTTGGAACTCAGCATTGGTCTTCAACCTCGTCAGAGCTCCCACACCGGGAGCACAGAATGTTTCCACGTTCTTTTAGGAACGCGTCACTAACGGGGCTCATGCCACATCGTTGCCTGACAAAACGTGACCCTTTTATGATACGGCGTCCCGCCTGCGGAACGATCCCGCCTTTCTCTATGACGTCACAGGAGACAGGGGGATGGACTCACCCCAAACCATGCGGGAAAACGCAAACCATGCCTCGCACCCCTCATATCGCCGCTGACCTCCCCCATCTGTGGCTGCCCTACACGCAGATGCAGACTGCCTCCTTCCCCGTGCAAGCCGTCCGCACATCCGGCAGTCGGATCACGCTTGCGGACGGGCGCGAGCTTGTGGACGGCGTGGCCGCGTGGTGGACGGCGTGTCACGGCTACAGCCACCCACATATTCACGAAGCCCTGGTCCGACAGGCCGGGCAGATGCCGCATGTGATGTTCGGAGGCATGGTCCACGAACCCGCCATCCGTCTGGCCGCGCGGCTGGCCGCGCTGCTGCCGGATGATCTTGAGCGCGTGTTTTTCACCGATTCCGGGTCGGTCGCGATGGAAGTCGCGATCAAGATGGCCGTGCAGTACCATATCAATCGCGGAACCACGGGCCGGACGAAAATTCTGTCCTTCCGCGGCGGCTATCACGGGGACACGCTGGGCATGATGTCCATCTGCGACCCCGAGGAAGGCATGCACAGCCTGTTCGCAGGCGTGTTGCCCGAGCAGGTTCTGGCCGATCTGCCTGTGGATGCGGACAGTCTGGCGCGGCTTGAAGCCCTGCTGACGAAACGCGGCAGCAGCATCGCAACGATGGTCACCGAGCCTCTGGTTCAGGGCGCGGGCGGGATGCTGTTCCATGACCCCGAAGTTTTGCGCCGTCTGCGCGACCTGTGCGACCGGCATGGAATGCTGCTGATCCTCGACGAAATCTTCACCGGCTTCGGCCGCACAGGGACAATGTTCGCCTGCGAACAGGCCGGGATCGTACCGGATATCGTGGCCCTCTCCAAAGCCCTAACGGGCGGCACCATGGCGCTGGCGGCCACCGTAGCCCGGCGGCATGTCTTCGAGGCGTTCCTGTCCGACAGCGCCGGGCACGCCCTGATGCACGGGCCGACCTTCATGGCCAATCCACTGGCCTGCGCGGTCGCCAACGCCTCGCTAGACCTGTTCGAGTCCGAGCCGAGACTGAAGCAGGTGGCGGCGATCTCTGCCCAGCTTGCGCGGGAACTCGAACCCTGCCGCACGCTGCCCGGCGTGAAGGATGTGCGCGTCCTCGGCGCCATCGGCGTGGTGGAGTTTGAAACGCTGGACGATCCCGACGCCCTGCGCCGCGCCTTCGTGGAACGTGGCGTATGGATCCGGCCCTTCCGCAACATCGTCTATCTGACGCCCGCCTTCACGATCACACCCGACGAGCTTACGCGCCTGACGACGGCCATCGTGGACGTGTTGCGGGAGGGCGCATGAGCCTGTTCGACAGCCATTTCACGGCCACCCTGAGAGAGCGCGAAACCGCCGGAACGCGCCGGACCCTACGTCCGGTAGTCCGGCAGGGCGGCATGATCGTTCGCGACGGGCGGCGGATGCTGGATGTGTCGTCCAACGACTATCTAGGGCTGGCGGATCATCCGCTGCTGCGCGAACGCGCTGCCGACTGGGCGCTGCGCTTCGGGACAGGCGCACGTGCCTCCCGGCTGGTCAGCGGAACGCTGGATCTGCACCGGCAGGTCGAGACGAAAATGGCAGCATTCAAAGGCTGTGAGGATGCGATCCTGTTCGCCTCGGGCTGGCAGACCAATGCGTCTGTCATGCCCGCTTTGTGCGCCCTCTCCGTCGCCAGAACAGGCGCGCCGATGCTGGTGTTTTCGGACCGCCTGAACCATGCCAGCCTGCATCATGGCTGCGCGGCGGCAGGCGTGCGTCAGATCCGCTTCCGGCATAACGACCTGTCCCATCTGGAAAACCTGCTGGACCGCGAAACCGAAAAGCCCGGCCTGCGGATGATCGTGACGGAGAGCGTGTTCTCCATGGACGGAGACCGGGCCGACATTCCGGCCCTGCGCGCGCTGGCGGACCGGGCGGGCGCGTTCCTTTATATAGACGAAGCCCATGCGACCGGCGTTCTGGGGCCGAAGGGTCGGGGACTGTCCTGCGGAATGGCCGATCTGACGATGGGAACGTGCAGCAAGGCGCTGGGCGGCATGGGCGCCTATGTCGCGGGTTCGCAGGCACTTTGCGACTATCTGGCGAACCATGCCTCGGGCTTCATTTACAGCACGGCCCTGCCCCCTGCGGTTCTGGGCGCGATCGATGCGGCACTGGATGTTGTGCCCGGTCTGGACGCAGAACGCGTCCGGCTGCTCGGACAGGCGGAACGGCTTCGGACCATGCTGCATGGCGCGGGGCTGGCTACGGCGGACTCCACGACCCAGATCGTGCCCGTGCTGATCGGGGAGTCCGAACGCGCCATGACCGTGGCTGCCCGACTTGAGGATGCCGGGTTCCTGACGGTTGCGATCCGGCCACCAACGGTTCCTGCGGGAACCGCACGGCTGCGGCTGGCACTCCATGCCGGGCTGGACGATGCCGCAATCGACCGCCTCGGACAGGCCGTCATCGCTTTAACAAGAGACGTTGCATGACACGCGCGCTCTATCTCGTTCACGGCTGGGGCTTCGATATGTACTTCTGGGAGCCGCTGCTGGCTTATCTGCCGGATGTGAGGGCGCAGGTCGTGGATTGCGGGTATTTCGGCTCCGAACATCGTCCTGCGCTGCCCGACACACCTTATCTGGCGATCGGGCATTCCGCCGGATCGCTGGCGCTGCTGGGGCAGGATCTGCCGGGATGTGAGGGGCTGGTGTTTTTCAACGGCTTTCCGCGCTTTATTGCTGCACCCGACTTCCCGAATGGCACACCCGAACGGGTTCTGGTTCGGATGCGCGCGCGCCTAAAACGCGATCCGGCTGCTGTGCTGCACGATTTCCGGGCCCTTTGCGGAACGGAAGCGCCCCTGCCCCATACGCCGAATGTAGACGCACTAGATCACGGGCTTGAGGCGCTTCAGCAGCAGGACCATCGGATGCAGGCAGCCAACTGGGGAAACAGGCTGCACTGGATTACGGGCACGGACGATCCATTCGGAGCCGCGCAGGCGGGATTTGCATCGCCGGGCGAACGGGTCGCAGGCGAGCATCTCCTGCCCCTCACTCACCCCGGACTCTGCGCGGACTTCGTACGACGGAGGCTCGATGACGCAGGCTGACGATACCCTGCGCCGGACCAGCATCGCCGCGCGCTTCGACGCGGCGGTGGGCTATGACGCCGCCGCGCATATTCAACGCCGCTGCGTCACCGCGCTGATGGAGCGCATCCAAACAGCAACGGCGGAGCAGACACCCGCCTCCATTCTGGAATTCGGCTGTGGAACGGGCTTCCTGACGGCTCAACTTGCCGAACATTTCCCGCAGGCCAGTTTGCTAGCGAGCGATCTGGCCCCCGGCATGATTGCTCGGACGCGCCAGCATCTCTCGAACACGAACATCCGCTTTCACGTCATGGACGCCGAACATCCGGACATATCCGGGCCGTTCGACCTGATCGCCTCCAGTCTGTGCCTGCAATGGTTTTCCAACAGGACTGAGGGATTACGAAGGCTCTGCGACCTCCTCGCGCCACAGGGGCGACTGATGGTTGCGACGCTGCTTCAGGGCAGTCTGGCCGAGTGGAAACAGGCCTGTCTGGCGGAAGGTGCCCCCTGCGGGGTTCCGGATTATCCGTCAATATCCACCATACAAACCGAATGGCCCAGCAGCGGTACCGGATCGTGGGAGGTGCTAACCCTGCACGATCCTGTCGGCAGCGCGCGGGAGTTCCTGCGCGGTCTGCGGCAGATCGGGGCGTCCCTGCCCCGTCAGGACAGCACCCCCGCCAGCATCGCGGCCCTGCGCCGGGCCATGCGGCATTTTGACCGCACAAGTTCCGACGTGACCTATCAGATCGGTATCGGGATGTTTGTGAAATCCGGAGAAGGACCATAGTTATGAGCTCTCAACGCGGCGTCTTCGTCACGGGAACGGACACCGGCATCGGCAAGACTCTCGTCAGCGCCATTCTGTGCCGTGCCTGGCACGCCACCTACTGGAAGCCGCTTCAGACCGGCCTCGCGGACGAGGATGGCGACACGCCAACCGTGCGGAATCTGGCCGGTCTGGACCCGTCCCGCATCATTCCCCCGGCTTATGCGTTTCAGGCCCCGCTCGCGCCACTTGCGGCAGGGGATCTGGAAAACGTGACGATCAATCCAGGACGGCTCGTCCTGCCTCAGGTGTCGGGGCCGCTTGTCGTGGAAGGCGCGGGCGGGCTGATGGTGCCGGTGCGTGAGGACATGATGATCGTGGACCTGATCGAGCGTCTGGATCTGCCCGTCGTTCTGGTCACACGCAGCGGGCTGGGGACGATCAACCACACGCTTCTGAGCCTTGAGGCTTTGCGGCGACGCGGTGTTCCGGTTCTGGGCGTGGTTCCGGTCGGACCGCCCAATCCCGGAAATGAACGCGACATTGCACACTTCGGAAAAACGCATATCCTGTTCAGGGTTCCACAGTTTGACGCGATAACGGAAACGGTCGTCTCTGAATTATCGGGTCACGTTCCGTCACTTGATGTCTTGCAGCAACAGATTTCACAATAATGTGTCATCTTGGGCGCATGCCATAAAAAGGCCGCGTCAACCCTTGTGAAATAACGTCCTCGTCATAGAAGGGCTCTTCGCAACGCAAGGCTTCCGGCGTATCGCTGGAACATCGGGCTTCGTTGCGGAGATGCCGACAGAAACAGGGATATTGGGAAAAGTATGAGTATCCTGCGCCGTGATCTGGTCAAGCTTGGGGCCGGACTGACCCTTCTAGGAACAGCCTCCCGTATGGCCCATGCCCAGTCCACAGCTCCTCTGGCCACTGCTCCTCTGGCGGCCACCAAGCCTGCTGCCTCCCCTGCACCGCAGGCGACGCCGTTTGACGATGGCACAGTTCGGCTGGTCGCGCAGCGCCTGTCGAAAAAGGCTTATTCCCCCCCGTCCCAGACCCTTCCCAGTGCCATTGCGAACATGGATTTCGACCAGTTCCGCAGCATTGCCTTCAATCCCGATAAAGCCCTGTGGCACGGCCAGAATCTGGCGTTCGACGTGGAGTTTTTCCCACGCGGCTTCCTGTACAAGCCGCAGATCGGCATGAACGAAGTCACGGGCGGACAGTCCACCCCCATTCCCTACGACCCTGACGCCTTCACCTATGCCAACCCCGTTCTGCGCGTCACGGACGATCTCGGCTACGCCGGGCTGCGTCTGCGCTATGCCATCAACACGGCAGGCATGATGGAAGAATGCGCGGTCTTTCTCGGCGCATCCTATTTCCGGGCCGTGGCCCAGGGTCAGAATTACGGTCTGTCGGCCCGCGCTTTCGCAAACGGCACCGGCAACCCCAAAGGCGAGGAATTCGCGCTGTTCCGCGAGTTCTGGATCGAAAAACCGGAACCGGGCGTGGAGTCCATCGTCATTCACGCACTGCTCGACAGCCCGTCCCTGACAGGTGCGTTCCGCTTCACCATCCGTCCGGGCGATACGACCGTTTTTGACGTTCAGTCTTCGCTGTTCCCGCGTCAGGACATTACGGAATCCGGCATCGCCCCTCTGACGGGCATGTTCTATTTCGACGCGAACGCCCGCAATCACGTCGATGACTGGCGCCCCGCCGCGCATGACAGCGAGGCCCTCCAGATCTGGACGGGCGCTGGACAGCAGCTCTATCGCCCCCTCACCAACCCGACCGACCTCCAGTTCTCGGCCTTCGCAGACAGCAGCCCGCATGGTTTCGGTCTGATGCAGCGCAAGCGCTCGTTCCATGATTACGAGGATCTGGCGCTCAACTATCAGAAGCGCCCATCTCTCTGGATCGAGCCCATCGGTAACTGGGGCGACGGCGCTGTCGCTCTGGTGGAGATCCCGACCCCCAACGAGGTAAACGACAACATCGTCTCGTTCTGGCGCCCCAAACAACCCATGAAGGGCGGTCAGGAATGCAGCTACATCTACAGAATGTACTGGGGCTGGGACACGCCTTGGCCAACCCAGATGGCGCGCGTTGCCGCAACGCGGATCGGAAGCGTAACCGACCATCCGGACGCCCGTTTCTTCGCGATCGATTTCACGGGCGCGCCCTTCCAAAACGTGCCACCGGGCACGAATTTCCATCTGATCACACAGGCCAGCCCTGGCACGATCCGCAATGTCGTCGTGGAACCGAACCCGGAAATCCAGGGCTGGCGCGCGACCTTCGAATTCGTGCCGGGCGATGCGAAGAGCTGCGAACTTCAGGCCCAGCTCGCCAATGATCAGGGTCCGGTCTCAGAAAAATGGATGTATCGTTGGACGCCGTGACCGAATTGTCTTCTCACGCCACCCCGGAAGCCGCCCCCTTCCTGCCGCCTGAAGCACCGCTGGCAATGAAGCCGCAAAACCTTCAGCAGCAGCCGGACCGTCATGGCCGACCCTTCGATCCGTTGCCGACGACGCCGTCTTTTCTGTGGGCAAGCCGCCTGTTCGTCTTCGGTGGCGCGATGCTGCTGACGGGCTATGGCATTTACAGGATCAATCAGGTTTTCAACTCACTGGGCGTCTCGGCGCTCGGCGTCATCATCCTAATCCTGTTCGCCATTCTCGCCTTCTGGATCGCCCTGTCCTTCATGTCCTGCCTCGGCGGCTTCGTGTCGCTGATCCGGCGGGGCGGGCTCGGACTTGGCATCCACCGGACGGGGCCGCTGCCGGAACTGAAAAACCGCACCGCCGTCCTGATGCCGACCTATAACGAGGACCCGACGCGCGTTCTCGCGGGTCTGCGCGCCATTCATGACAGCATTCTGGCGACGGGACAGATCGACGCCTTCGATTTCTTCATCCTGTCCGACACGACCAATCCGGACGTCTGGGTGCAGGAAGAGCGCGCCTTTCTTGAGTTCCGCAAAGCCACGAACGGCGAAAAGCGCGTCTTCTATCGCCGCCGCCACAAGAATACGGACCGCAAGGCCGGCAATCTGGGCGACTGGGTGACCCGATTTGGCGCCTCCTACCAGCAGATGCTCACCCTCGATGCAGACAGCGTGATGGATGGCAGCCTGATCGTCCGGATCACGGCGGCCATGGAACAGCATGAGGGCGTGGGCCTGATCCAGACGCTCCCCGTCATCGTCGGTGGTCGCACGCTTTTCGCCCGGATGCAGCAGTTCGCAGGCCGCGTCTACGGGCCGCTGATCGCGCATGGCATTGCGTGGTGGCACGGTTCGGAAGGCAATTACTGGGGCCATAACGCCGTCATCCGCACGCAGGCCTTCGCCGAACAGGCCGGACTGCCGCATCTGAAGGGCCGCCCGCCTTTCGGCGGCCATATCCTGAGCCATGACTTCGTGGAAGCCGCCCTCATGCGCCGTGGCGGCTGGGCCATTCACATGGTGCCAGGGCTGTTCGGCTCCTATGAAGAAAGCCCGCCATCGCTGACGGATGTCGCCATCCGTGACCGCCGCTGGTGTCAGGGCAATCTGCAACACAGCAAGATCCTCGGCACGAAGGGCATGCATTGGGTCAGCCGAGTGCATATGCTGACAGGCATCGGCTCCTACATCATGTCCCCGCTCTGGTTGCTGTTCCTGCTGTTCGGCATCCTGATTTCGCTCCAGTCGCATTTCTATCATCCTGAATATTTCGGCTCGACCCCGACGCTCTATCCGCACTGGCCGCGCGTCGATCCCGTACAGGCCAAGCTTGTCTTCATCGGGACGATGGGCATTCTGCTCGCACCGAAAGCTCTGGCCTTCATTGCCATGATGTTCGATCGCGCGGCCCTGAAGGGTTCTGGCGGCGTTTTCCGGCTCGCGGTCTCTATCGTGCTCGAAACCCTGATCGGCGGCTTGATCGCGCCGATTGCCATGTTGATTCAAACATCCGGCGTCATTTCGATCCTGCTGGGCCGGGATTCGGGATGGAATGCGCAGAACCGCGACGATGGCCGGGTTTCGCTGAAAGACGTGGCGCATGGCTACTGGATCTACACCCTATTCGGCCTGCTTCTGGCCGTGGCGGCATGGTCCGTCTCACAGGCGCTGTTCCTGTGGATGACGCCGGTGCTGGTCGGGCTGGTGCTTGCCATCCCGCTGGCCGCCCTGACCGCAAGCCGGGACGTCGGTCTGGGCCTGCGTCGGGCCGGACTTCTGCTGATCGAGGAGGAAACCGCTCCTCCGCCGATCCTCCAGCTTGCCGCCGCAAATGACGCCGCGCGTGAACGCGCTGCCCATGCTCCCGATGCGCCGCCGGAAGAAGCCTTTGCCGCCCTCCGCCAGAACGCGGCACTTCTCAACGCCCATGAAGGCGCGCTTCCTCCGGCCCGTAGCCCCGGCAGCCCGATCGACGCCCATCTTCTGGTCGGTCTGCTCAAACTACGGGAAGCTCCGTCGCTTCAGGTCGCGCTGGAACGCCTCTCCCGTCAGGAAAAGGCGGCTGTTCTGGGAAGCGCCGAAGGTCTGGCCCTCATGGAAAAGCTCGCGGCCTGAAACCTGCAGGACGTAACCACACAAAAAACGCCCCGGCCATCATAGCCGGGGCGTTTTTCATTACAGACCTGTAGGCCGGAGCAATTACTTGAAAGACTGAGCCTTCTTAACAAGGTCGTTGCACGTCGTGACGCGCTTGTCCTTGGAGAGGGTGCCGATATCGAAGACGTTTCCATCCGTCATCTGAAGCAGGCCCTTGCCGCCCAGCGAATAGAACTCGTCACTGTGGACATCCGGGCGCTTGGCGATCTTGCGGGCCGCCACGATCGGCGACGTTCCAAGCAGCAGCTTGTGATGCGTACAGTAATAGGTCAGACCAGCGATATTGCCCGCCTGTGCGCCCTCGATAGAGGGAAGGCCATCAGCACCCAGAACGCCCGGTGACGCAGCGCTCAGAACGTTCTTGCCACCTGCGACCGCCTGAACATGAACGCCAGGCAGTCGGGCCTGTGTTCCGGCGGGAATGGTCATCACAGGGCTGCTCTGCGGAACCGGCGGTACGGTCTGGGCGACGGCAGCCCCGGAAATGCTCAGGCCAGCAGCGGCAAGAACAGCAAAATACTTGCTTGAAATCATGATACTCTTCTTTCCACATCGCAGGATGTTCTGTTTGCACCCCAAAAGGAGAAACAGAATTCATCCGGTCTGGAGCGTCCTGAAGAATGCTCCGTTGCACTGAATAACACTTGAGAGCCGTTGCAGTTTCTTGAAGGGGCCTCTTTTCCAATCAAAGTCCGATTGAATGCCGGGCGTTTCTGCGTCACAGTTTGGTCATGTCACAGCGCCCCGATGCCCCCTCCGCCACACCCGTCCCTCCCGTCGCCCGTCGTGAGCCACTGAGCACCACGCAGCTTGGCCGCACCCGCACGGATTCCTATGCGTGGATGAAGGACGAGAACTGGCAGCAGGTCCTGCGGGACCCGTCCGTTCTGCGCGAAGATATCGCCACGCATCTGAAGGCGGAAAATGCCTATGCGGAGGCCGTTCTGGCCGGAATGGAGCCACTGCGCGAAACGCTGCTTCAGGAAATGATCGGCCGTATTCCGCCTGCGGAATCTTCGGTTCCAGTTCCCGACGGCCCGTGGGAATATTCCGTACGCTTCGAAGACGGTGCGCAGCATCCGCTGCGGGTGCGTTCCCCACGCGGCGGCGGAGCGGAGCAGGTTCTGCTCGATGCCGATGCGCTGGCCAAACAGCATGACTATTATGCGCTCTCACAGACGGACCACTCACCCGATCACCGCTATTTCGTCTACGCGGAAGACATTCAGGGCTCCGAGGTCTATCGTATTCAGGTCGCGGATCTGGAAACAGAAACGCTCTGCGCCGACCCCGTGCCCAGCACGACGGGCAGCTTCGCCATTTCACCGGACAGCCAGTGGCTGTTCTGGATCTATCGCGACGATAATGGCCGCCCTTCGAAGATCTATCGCCGCCCGCTGCCGGGGGGCGAGGATGTTCTGGTGTTCGACGAAACCGATCCGGGCTTCTTCCTGAGCATCGGCGTCAGCGCGTCGCGCAAATGGATCGTCATCGAGCGCGGTGACCACGATACGAACGAAACGCTGCTCATCCCGGCTTCCGATCCGACAGCCCTGCCTGTTGTGGCGGCCCCGCTGGTACGGGGCGAGCGCTATTCCCTGACGCACTGGAATGACCGCTTCATCATCCTGACCAATGCCGGTGGCGCCGTGGACTTCCAGTTCATGCAGACGCCAGACACGGCCACAGGGCGCGAGAACTGGACGCCCTTCGTGCCCTACCGTGAGGGCCACTACCTGCTGGGCGCCAGTGCCTCGCGCGGGCATCTCGCCTGGGCCGAGCGACGGGACGGAAATATCCATATTCTCGTGGTGCCCGAAGGCACGCAGGGCGATGTCCGGGCGCAGGCGAAAGCCATCGGGATGGACGAAGCGGCCTATGACCTGACGATGTTGGGTACGCTGGAATATGACGCCCCGATCCTACGCTACATCTATCAGTCCCCCACCAATCCGGCACACTGGTACGATTACGACATGGCCAGCGGCGCGCGCACCCTTCGCAAAATCCGCGAGGTTCCGTCCGGCCATGATGCGAGCCGCTACGAAACGCGTCGCCTGTTCGCAACATCGCCCGACGGAGCGCAGGTTCCGATTACGGTCCTGATGCGCAAAGGTCAGGCTCTGGACGGCTCCGCACCGCTGCTTCTGTATGGCTACGGCTCCTACGGCATCGCCATGGACGCGGATTTTTCCACAACCGTGTTTAGCCTGGTGGACCGGGGTTGGATTCACGCCATCGCCCATGTCCGCGGCGGCTCCGAAAAGGGCTGGAACTGGTTTCTGGACGGTCGCGGGACGAAGAAGCCCAACACCTTCATCGACTTCATCGCCTGCGCCCGACATCTCGTTTCGGAAGGCTATGGTTCGGCAGGACGCATCGTCGCGCAGGGTGGCTCGGCCGGTGGTCTGCTGATGGGCGCAATCACGAACATGGCGCCGGAGCTGTTCGCGGGCATTGCCGCGCAGGTGCCGTTCGTGGACATGCTCAACACCATGTCCGACGTCTCCCTGCCGCTCACGCCTCCGGAATGGCCGGAATGGGGCAACCCGCTGGAAGACCCGGCCGCGTATGACCTGATCGCCAGCTATTCGCCCTATGACAACATCGCTGCCAAAACCTATCCGCCGGTTCTGGCAATGGGCGGCCTGTCCGATCCGCGCGTGACCTACTGGGAACCCGCGAAATGGATTGCGAAACTGCGCGAAATCACGTCCGGCGGCCCGTTCCTGTGCCGCATCAACATGGAAGCCGGCCACGGCGGCTCATCCGGCCGTTTTAAACGTCTGGAAGAAGTCGCCCTCGTTCAGGCCTTCGCCATCTGGGCGATAGGTCGCACTTAGTGAGTGACAGTTATTAAAGAAATTACAAAGGTCTTTTTAGGTCCACTCTTAGAGCACGGACCTAAAATACTATAAAATAATCAAAATATCCTCGGAACATTCAACTGTATTCTTTATTTTTTCTTAAAAATCTATATTTAATATATCATCACTTAAAAATGGTAATACTCTAGAAAGATAAGATCTATTCGTACGAAAATATTTCTCGCTCCCTCTAGGTGAGGCGGAAAAATCCATTACACTTATGCCAAGAAATTCATCGCTAACAGAGATACTTACATACTCGTCGGCCTCCGTAAATTGATATCCATTTTTTCTCAATACATAGCAATCATGTAACTGCCGTATACTTATTTCTTTTGTTTTTTCCAGAAATTTTCTGGTTTTATATTGTATTTATTTATTATTTCAGTTTCAGAATTTTTAATATTTTCAGATGATTTTTTCTTGATTTTTTCAAGAAATCCCTCAGGCAGCTTTCCGTCCTGTCGAAGATGATTACAATCATGCACTTGGGAAAATGCAACACGTATTTTCTTTCCAAGCGTTGATGGATCAATAGGATGATCGCCATATTGATAAGGAACATCAGGGTCAGTTATACCAACTCCACCGAGCCATGACCGAATAAAAAAACACTTAACTCCAAAGTATATAGTAAGATGTCTATTCTTGGTGAATCCCCTATAATTATGAAATTTATTCAATTCATCGCTGTTATTAGGTCTTTTTACGAAATTAAAGTTTTTTAACCATTTTCTCCACTTTTCCTCTCTCCATTCCCCGGTTTTTAATTTATATGCAATTATAGCTTCTTCTGAGTCCTGATAATATCCATCAGTTCTTTTTAGAACCAGTGCTGGACGCCGCGCCAAAAAAGATCCGTAAAAAGATCTTCTGAGATGTGGGTTACTACAGTTTCTGATGACTTCTTCTGATGGGCGAATGATGTCACCGACTAATATATTGGTGCACATTTTAATATCCTTGAATTATTCGTTTCCATCGTAGAGATCAGTCAAAGCGATTCAGAAAAATCTACCGTAGTCACGAGCAAGGCAACGATTGAAAGAGAAACTAGAATAAAAATTCCTGATTTCCGCCTTTTTATAAAAGAGATCAGAACGCCGAAGCTTATTGAAAATAAGCTTCACCAGAAACTTTTATTCCCCAATCCTTATCGATGCCCGAACAGATGCCGGATGTCGTCGCCGAAATGCTGAAAGGCGGCGTGGGTGGAGCGGTGGCGGCGGTTGCCCTCTTCTGACACGACGGTCACGGTGGCGGTCATGCCGGCGGCCAGCGTCAGGTCATCCGGGATCTTGTCGATCTTCACGCGCACTGGGATACGTTGGGCCAGCCGCACCCATGTATAGACCGGGTCCACTTCCGGCAAACCCTGCTTGTTCACCTGCGCGTTGTTGCTGGCGATACCGCGCGTGATGCTTTCGACATGCCCGAACAGCGGGTCGTGGTAGCCCATCAGATCCATGCGGACGAGATCGCCTTCATCAAGATCATGAACCTTGGTTTCTTCGAAATAACCGTCCACCCAGTAGGAACTGGTGTCGATGATGTGGATGTTGACCACACCGGCGGTGGCGAAATCGCCGGGTCGCATGATGAGGTTGGTCACAATGCCGTCGATGGAACTGCGGACCTGCGTTCGCTCAAGGTTGATTTCGGCCTGATGCTCTGCGGCTTCGGCTGCGGCGTACTGGGCCTGCATCTGCTGCGACAGCGCTTCGTACTGCCGTTTTTCCTCAACCGAAACGGCAGTGCCGGGAATGGCCTTGCGCCACTGGGACTGCACGAGGCGAAATTCCAGATCGGCTTTGCGCTCGGCCACATGGGCCTTGGCCGTCTCCAGCGCCACCTTGAAATCGAACGGGTCGATGACGTAGAGCACCTCACCCTTGTGGACGAACTGGTTGTCCTTCACCAGAACCTCGATGATCTGTCCCGAAACGCGCGGCGCGATATTGGCGACCTGCGCACGCACCTGTCCGTTTCGCGTCCAGGGCGAGGCGGTGTAGTAATCCCACAGAATGACGACCACGAGCGCCGCCACAGCAAGAATGCAGAGCGTGATGGTCAGGCGGATCAGGCGATGGGCACTGAAAAGCACGGAACGGTCACCTTGGGTTCAGTTCGAAACAGAAAAAGGTCAGAGGATCAGGGTGTAAAGGCCGATCAGACAGATCAGGATGCCGAACTGGGCCAGAGGCGGATCCCAGACGAAACGCCACAGATCGAACCAGGTCAAAATCCAGCGCAGAACGGCCAGTGTCAGCAGGGCCAAGGCCAGATTGATGACGAAGGCCGACACCAGCACGCCATCAAGGTCAACGACCTGTGTCGTCACCATCGCTTGCGTCCTATTCCATAGTGATGCACGGCCGAGCGGTTCAGACGCACCATGGTCCGCACCGATTCCAGACCGCCGATACAGTTGATGATCATGGACTGCTCCTCGCGGATGCCGTCTGAAAGCCGCTCGTAAAACATGGCCTGAAGCTCGGGGATTTCAGCTTCCAGAAGACCGAGCCTGTCATGCGCCAGCAGACGCCGCACATGCCGCACCATAGGTTTGAGGCCGGGAAGATGCCCCGCCTGATCCAGATAATTCCGGACGCGGGCAATGGTGCTGGAAAAATCCTCCAACGCGACGAAACGGTTGAAAACCCGACGGGAACGCAGCCCCGGATCGTGCAGCCGCTCCGTCCACATCAGAAACTGGCTGAGGCGTTCGTATTTCCGGCTCAGAAGCGGCGGCCCCATCCGCTCACCGTGCCCGGCAAGCTGCAGTTCCAGATCATGGGCGATGGAGACCGCCAACCGGAATCGGTGCCGTCGCGCGGTCGGTGGCCAGAGCAACACCAGCAATACGAAAGAAAGCACGGCCGCCATCGCATAGAACGTGTTGCGCGTGATGAAGGCCAGCGGATCGTAGTTGTGATGGTTGCCGAGCGCGATGAACACCAGAAAGAACACACCATAATTAAAGCCGATGGCGCTGGTTTTCGGGTTCATCAACAGCAGACAGGAAATCACGGTCTGCGGCAGCAAAACGAGCGCAAGACTCGACATGCTGCCCACATGCGGCAGGATCATGAAATCCAGCCATGCCGCCACGAGAATACCTGCGGGCATCCCGATAATAGCGCCCTTGCCGAACTCCGCCGTGTCGATCGCGGTGGAGGCCAGCGTCAGGACCAGCGCCGTCTGGGACAGGGATGTCACGGAGGCCGGAATGCTGGAGGCCAGACACAGAGCGGCCGCAACGCTGAAGCCCAGCAACACACGCATGGCGTTGATGAAAGCCGTCACGTAATCCGGATTGCTTGCAAGATGCGCAAGCTTAAGCGCATCGCCCGCCGGTGTGGCGCGCAGAAGCGTGTTCATGCCGGTGCGAATATGCAGACGGTTGCTGAGAAGCGTCGAACACCGCTCCAGAAACCATGCTTCGCGGGCGGAGGGCACGAAATCCGGGTCTTCCGCACGGATTTTATCCAGAATCGTATCCATCGTCTCAAGACGGGTCGTGCCGTCCTCGGAGCGCTCGTGCCAGGCCCGAACGTGACGGATCAGCAGGTCGGAAATGCCGCCGGTCTCCAGCAGCCATGCAATCGCACGGCTCGTGGTCAGAACCGTGAGCATGCCAATAATGCCCAGCCGCGCGCCCGCCATCCGCAAACGCCCGCGCTCGACTTCCGTTCTGGCGTAGGAAATCTGGGTCATGAGCGCGAGAATTTCGCCGCTCAGCCCGATCATCTGCTCAGGCGTCGCGATCGGATCGCCCATGATGGCGGATTTGCCGGTCTGCCGCACGCGATGCGACAGCGTCTCCATGGCCTTCGAAAGCCTGCGCCAGGCTTCGGGGGACCCGGAGAGAATGTTCACAACCGCAATGGACGCAACGCCGATGGCGATATCAGACGCGCGGGCGATGCTGACGGGATAGATGTTCTGCGGATCATCCATCGTCGGGAGCGCCACCAGTGCGACGGTATACCCCGCCAGCAGCGCGCCATAGGAGCGGAAATCGCGCTCAAGCGACCCCACGAACGCGCAGGCCGCAATCCACAGGGCCGCGCCGCCGAGAAACAGGGCGCGCTCCTGATTGAACATCGCCACGAGAATGATGGAAACGCCGACACCAAGCACGGTCCCGGCCAGACGGTAAAACGCCTTGGACAGCGCCTGTCCCCGCAGAGGCTGCGCGAGGATCATGACCGTTACGCCCGCACTGGCGGGTGAATCAAGCTGGGACCAGAAGGCCGTTCCAAGCGCCAGCACAAGTGCAGACCATGTTCTGAGACTGAACTGGACCCATCCTGGGCGGAAGACTGACTGTAGTGCGGCGGTCAAGAGCGATGCCCTCCGCCCGACACAGACTTCATCAGAAACAGTCCCACGGCCCTCATTACCAGAATCAGACTTCTGACCTTAGGAGCAGCGGGCCGGAAAAGTTAGTCCTCGAATCTTCTGGACATATTTTGACAGACGGCGTTTTCCCATCTGGTCCGTCTGGAAGAATTAATCTTCTTCGGCAGGCAGGGCGTTGCAGGCCGCTGTCAGCTTGGGGTCCGGATGATCGGTGGCCTTGCGGCAGTAGGTCCGCGCATCGGCACCACACATATTCGTGACATCCTCCATTTCAGAGGACAGGACATCGCGCGCCACGCCAATATCCTGATTGTGTTCGGGATCGATGCCCTCTTCCTTGCCCAAGGCCGTCTGGGCCTGATGCATTTCCTTGAGCGCGTTGATGCAGGAGTCGCCCGCGGCATCCGGATTGGTCTGGAGCACCCGGAGGATCTTGTTGATGGCGAAACCCTGCTGGTTGATCGTCGGATCGTCGTCGTTGGTCTTGGCTTCTCCGTCATCCGCTCTTGCGGCCACGGGCGCGGCAAGGGCGACGGCGAGAGGAAGAAGAGCCAGCAGCAGGGCGGGGCGGGAATGGCGCTTGATCATGAAACTGACGTTAGGAGAAAATCCCGGCCGGACAAAGACCCTGAACGACGCTGTTGCAGGTTGTTGCAAATCGGCAGCATCAAGGAATTCCGCCACACGAATGGCTTGTCAGCTTGACTCTACAGGGCGGGATGGGTAATCGGGGCCATTCTTTCGCGGGCGTTTTGGCCCGCTGTCCGGTCCGCAAGGGCCTTACCCGTCGAGAGCCTGCAACCATGAAGATCCGCAACAGCCTGAAGTCCGCCAAGGTCCGCGACAAGGACTGCCGCGTTGTCCGCCGCCGCGGCCGCGTTTACATCATCAACAAGAAGAACCCGCGCATGAAGGCTCGCCAGGGCTGAACCCCTTGGTCTGCCGGATGACGGACAAACGGCGCTGGCTGATGGCTGGCGCCGTTCTGCTTTGTAGCCCGGCCCTGACTTTTCTGCCAGTTCAGGCCGCACCCGCCGCAAATCTTGCCGCGCCCGGCCCCGCAGCATCTCCGGCTGCCCAACCGCCCGCCTCCTCTCCCCGCCCGCCGCACAAAACGCTTCATGACCGCCTCATGGACGCGGAAAAAGCGCTCGCCATGGCCGGGAACGAAAAACAGGCTGGCGAGATTTCCGAACGTGCCGAAGGCCTCCGCAGCCGCGGCCTGACCGGCAGCGTGCAGATGCTCATTACCGATTCGCACGATGCGCTGGAAAAACATGATTTCCAGCAGGCTCAGGACGATCTGACCGCTGCCATCACCATCCAGCCCGACCAGCCCATTCTCTACCGTCAGCGCGCAGCGATCCGACTGGCAGCGGGCGACAATAACGGCGCGATCACCGATCTGGGCGTCGTTCTTCAGGCCGATCCCGGCGATCCCACGGCATGGGGGATGCTCGCGGAAGCCGAACATGACCGACATGAGCCCGAAGCCGCCCTGCGGGCGTTCCACCAGATGCTGCTTCTGAACCCGAAAACCCCCGATTCAGACACGCAGCTCAAAACACTGGAAAAGGCCCGCGACGGCCAGCAGGACTGACGCCTCCGCGCCGTCTCTTCCAGGAGTTGCTCTGGCAACCCCTTGTAATGTGATGTGTTGATCCCCTGATTCCATTTTTCAGGAGATCCCGTATGACCAAGCCATCCCCCGCCGCAGAAACCGCCATTGCAGACGTCAGCGCAAAGAAAGGCTGCTGTTCCAAGATGAAGGCTTGCTGTCAGAAGGCCACGCGCGCCCGTGAAATCGGCCTCGCTGGCATGACGGCCATGGCAACGTTCGGACCCAAGCGTTTCCGCCCGTATTTCCAGCAGATTCTGGCAGTCATCGCAGTCGTGACCGCCACGGTCGAGTTCTTCCGCAAGCGTAAGGGCTGATTTTTCCAGCCCTAAAGGAAGGAAATGGGGTCGATATCGATATCGACCTTAGCTCCGCCCGTGGGTTTGATATCCCCCAACCACTGACGCAGAATCGGCTGTACGGCAATGCCGCGCATCGTCCGTAACAACAGCCTGCGCCGGTGTCGTCCGCGCAGGACAGCGAGCGGAGCCGGGGCTGGTCCCAGAACCTGCACTCCTTCCCGCTCCGGCGCGGAGAGCGCAATCTCACGCGCCAACGCGTCCGCCGCGTCCGCACTCGGCGCGCTCACGATCAGCGCCGCCAGCCGCCCATAAGGCGGCCAGAACGACGGGCGTCTCTGCTCCGCTTCCTGTTCCATGAAGGTCTGGAAATCGTTGGAGACCAACGCCGTCATGACCGGATGCTCGCCGACATAACTCTGAAGCAGCACGCGCCCGCGATGCTCCGCACGGCCCGCACGGCCCGCCACCTGATGCAGAAGCTGCACCGTCCGCTCGGCCGCGCGCAGATCCCCGCCGCCCAAACCAAGGTCGGCATCCACAACGCCCACAAGCGTCAGTTTCGGGAAATGCCAGCCCTTGGCCACGATCTGCGTGCCGATGATGAGATTGACTTCCCCGTCCGAAATCTTCCGCACCGCCTCCGCCGTGGCGGCCGGAGAGCCAAGCGTATCGGAGGACATCACCAGCAGTTTCGCTTCCGGAAACCGCAACTTGGCCTCTTCCGTGATGCGTTCGATTCCCGGCCCAATGGGCACGAGTGAGTTCTCGGCGTGACATTCCGGGCAGTCCTTGGGAATCCGCTCATTATGCCCGCAATGATGACAGGTCAGGATACCCCGCGCCCGATGCTCTACCAGCCAGGCCGAACAGTTCGGGCACTGCATTCGGTGTCCGCACGCCCGGCACAGTGTCAGCGGCGCATAGCCGCGCCGATTGAGGAACAGCATGGCCTGCTCCCCTTTCTCCAACGTCTCATCAATAGCGGTGCAGAGTTTGGGCGACAGAAACAGACCGCGTTCGGGCGGATCGGACCGCATATCCACCAGCGACACATCCGGCAGGGTCGCCCCACCATGCCGCGCGGTCAGAAGTTCATGCCGGTAGCGGCCGCTCTCCACATTCGCGAGCGTTTCAAGCGATGGCGTGGCGGAGACAAGAATGGCAGGCGCATCCGCCAGACGGGCGCGCACGACCGCCATGTCCCGCCCATGATACATGACGCCCTCTTCCTGCTTGAAGGCGCTTTCATGCTCTTCGTCCACCACGACGAGGCCCAGATCAGCAAACGGCAGGAACAGTGCCGAGCGCGCACCAACCACAACGCGGGCGCTCCCTTCCGCCACGGCGCGCCAGGTCTCGCGCCGACGCTTGGCTCCGAGATCGGAATGCCAGACAGCAGGTTCGGCCCCGAAACGCCGGATAAAACGGTCCGTCCATTGGGCGGAAAGCGCGATTTCCGGCAGCAGGACCAGAACCTGCTTTCCCTTGGCCAGACACGCGGCCACGGCCTCGAAATAGACCTCCGTCTTGCCCGATCCGGTCACACCCTCCAGCAGCGTGACCTGAAACCGCCCGGCCTCGACGGGGCTGCACAATTCCTGCGCGACCTCAGCCTGCTCTTCGGAAAGCTTCGGCGCGCCATGCGCCGGGTCTGGCAAACCGAACGGAGCGGCCGGAGCAATGACAGCCTCCCGCAGCAGACCGGCCGTAGCGAGACCGCGAATAACGGCCGCACTCGCCCCGCTGCGATCTCCCAGTTCGGCAGTGCTCATGGGTGTGGAAGACGCAAAATTCAGCACTGACCGGCGCGCGGGCGTGATCCGCAGATCGCCTTCCGGCGCTTCCGTCCGCACCCAGCCCAGAGTGGGCTTGGGCGCATCCTTCAGATGAATGCGCGTCGCCATCGCCAGAACCAGACCCGGCGGGGTGAGCGTATAGGCCGCAACCCAGTCGATGAAGCGGCGCAGGCTCTGCGGGAGCGGGCGCACATCCAGCTTCCCGACAACGGGACGCAGACGTTCGAGTAGAAGTTCACGCCCGACCGGCAACGCGAAATCGGCAGGCAGCGTGCGATCGGTTTCCCACACGCAACCCACGGTTTCACGACGCCCCAGCGGGACCGTCACGAGGTCTCCCGGCTCAAGCAGCATGGGTGCGAGATAGTCGAGCGGCCCCGGAAACGGCAGCGGCACGAGCACCGAAACACGCGTTCCGGTGGAAGGTGGCTTTCGCCGGGGATCAGGCTTGGATAGGCTGCTGGATGCCATGACCGTGTCTAACCTCCCCCGCTCCGAAATGCCATGACCGCATCCCTGATGGCGCTCGATGCCCTGCGCGACTGGACCGAATGGCTGACGCATGAAAAGCGTTCCAGCCCGCGCACGGTCGAGGCGTATCGCCACGACATCCTGCTGGCGCTGACGTTTTTCCAGCAGCATCTGGGCGGGGAGGTCACGCTGGCCGATCTGGGAAAGCTGTCCCTCGCCGACCTGCGCGCCTGGCTCGCCCATGAAACGGCCCGCAGCGAAAAACCGACCCGTCGCGCCACCAGTGCCGACTCGCGGGCCCGCTCGCGGGCGCGGCATGTCTCGGCCCTGCGCTCGTTCTTCCGCTATCTGGCCCTGCGGCACGATCTCTCCAACCCGGCCCCATCTCTGCTCGCCACGCCGCGCATGAAAAAGCGCCTGCCCCGTCCGTTGGGGCAGGAAGCGGCGCTGGCAGCCCCGGAAGGAATCTCCGATGACGCCGAAACCAGTCAGGCCGCCCTGCGGGACCGGGCACTGTTCACCCTGCTTTACGGCACAGGACTGCGGATTGGCGAGGCGCTCTCGCTCGACATCCGGAACCTGACGAATGCAGGGCAGAACATGCTTCGCGTGGTTGGCAAAGGTGGCAAGGAACGGCTCGTACCCCTACTTCCGGCGGTGATCGAGGCGCTGGAAAGCTGGAAAGCGGCCCATCCTTCCCCCGCGCCGGACGCACCGCTGTTCTGCGGCGTGCGAGGCGGGCGGCTCAATCCTGGTGTGGCCCAGCGCGCCATGCGGAACTGGCGCAAAGGCGAAGGCCTGCCCGATTCCGCAACGCCCCATGCCCTGCGCCATTCCTTCGCCACGCATCTGATGGAAGGCGGGGCAGACTTGCGCACCATTCAGGAACTGATGGGCCACGCCAGCCTGTCCACGACGCAGGCCTATACGCTGGCGGACGAAAGACACCTGCTGGATGTCTGGCGCAAAGCCCATCCCCGCGCGGATCAGGAGTCATGAAACGCCTCCTGTCCGCTGCCCTGATTCTGGGTCTTTGCACGACGACCGCCCCTGCGACTCCGGTCTGCGAGATGAGCCGCGCCGTGGTGCTGCCATTGCGCGACGATGGCGGCTATCTGAGCGTGCCGGTAACGGTAAATGGCCATGACGCTTCGATGATCGTCGATACAGGCTCCGAAGGCAGCCTCATGACTCCGAGGGGCGTCGCAGCCTTCCACCTACCGCCCGATCCCCAGCATCGGACAATGATGCAGGGCCCGAACGGTGCCCCGCGCGTCGTGCCGAATGTCCGGATACAGGATTTGAAACTCGGCACACCGCGTTCGGGAGAACTCGCGCTCGGGGCCGGAACGATGGCGGTTGGCGCTCTCCCCGGCTCTCCCATGATCACGCCGCCCGTTTTCGGGCTGCTCGGCGCGGATGTGCTGGCGGATTACGATCTGGAATTCGACGTCCCGCACCAGCGCCTGACATTATGGCGCGCCCGTCTGGGCTCCCATGTCTGCCAGCCCCCGCCTGTCTGGAGCGGTCACTGGACGAGCGTCCCTGTCCGCCGGATCTCAGGCCGCCTGACAGTGCCTTTCACGCTGGATGGATTGAGCGGAACGGCCCTTCTGGACAGCGGTGCGCGTTCGCATATCGTCAGCACGGATTTCGCCCATCGCCTCGGCCTGACGGACGAGCAGCTCGCCCTCGATCCGGGCGGCATGACCTCGGGCGTGGATCTGCACGAACGCGCATATCACTGGCACCATTTCAAACGCTTCGAACTGGGCGGTACCGCCTGGCCCCGTCCCGTCCTGACCGTCGCCCCGGTCCACGATCAGGCCGACATGCTGCTGGGCTCGGACTGGTTCGCCCATCACGACATCTGGCTGTCCTATGCCAGTGGGCAGCTTTTCTTCCGGTAAGGCGGAGAGGACTAGGCGATTTTATCCGGATACTCGCGGATGCTGTGCTCAACATATGTCACAACAGCGAGCCAGAAAGCGCGGGCCGTGGGATAATTCCCCGGTTCTTCCTCACGCCGGAAATCATATAAAATCGCGGCCTCGGTCCAACGCTCCAGCGTGACATCATCCCATGTCAGCCAGATCCGGGCATTATCAACAAGGATTTTTCTGTCGGGTCGGTAATGCCTGCAAAACGAGGCGAGGCATTCGACAAGGTTATTGCCTTCTATGTCTCAGTCCTGACCCAACGAGCCCACACCAAGATGCCATATGCCCCGATAAATATCGTACACTTTATCTTTGATTTCTTCCTGTTCGAGGAAGGCGCCTGATTCAGCCGTTGTCATGCTGCTTTTCAAAGTAAGGGCAGAGTAGGACAGGCCAATAAGTCTGAATATTGTGAAAACCGGATCAGAAAAAAGCTCTTTCCCGAAGGAAAGAGCCTTTGTGGAAAAGCGGAGTTTATTCACCCTTGAGGCGGGAATTGCACTGCGACCAGTAGCCGCCGCCTTTCTGTATCCATTTCAGCGACCCATTGCCGCCATTCGCCTTATTGGCGTTGTACTGGGCGACGCAGGTCTTCTGACGGGCTCGGCCGGCGGAGAGTTTGCTGAACTCGGGGGAAATGGCAGTCGGGAACACGACATTGCCCGAGGACGCAACGGCAGCCTTCGGAGCAATCGGGGCTTTTGTACCAGCCGGAGACGAGTCCGCAGGCGCGGCGCTTGCAGGGGCGGCTGGGACCGTCGTGGTCGGAGCCGTTGTTGGGGCAGCAGCGGCAGGCGTTGTGCTGGCTGCGGCAGCCGGGGCGGCGGCCTTGGCCGTATCGCCACAGGAAGCGGCCTTGAATGCCTTATAGGACTGGCCGTTCAGGGAGCCATTCTGCTTGGCCGTCTTGAACGCGGCATGGCATTCCTTGGCAGTCAAGGCGTGAGCGGGTGCAACGCTCAGTCCTGCAGCCAGCAAGGCGGCGAGGGAGAGGCCGGAAAAGGCTTTTGTAAACGTCATGCAGAAAGAACCTTCATTCTGAAATCGGCGGGAGATAAAAGCCCCCCGCAGCTTGAGCGTCAGAGAAACGCGATCAGTTGATGCGCTCACCGTGCAGAACCATGTCGAGACCTTCACGCTCTTCGTCCGGCGACACCCTCAGGCCCATCGCCAGATCCAGAACCTTCAGGATCACGGTTGTCATGATAACACACCAGACAATCGTCACCCCTACGGCCTCGGTCTGCGCGATGACCTGATGAACACTGGCGACCGTTCCTTCCGGGTTGGACGCCGTGGCCGAGAGCGGGCCATAGGCAAACGCACCCGTCAGAATGGCACCGATGATGCCTCCCGTTCCATGAACACCGAACGCATCGAGGCTGTCATCATAGCCAAAGCGATGCTTCAGCCATGTGGCGCTCCAGAAGCACCCTGCTCCGGCGATCAGGCCGATGACGACCGCACTTCCCGGCAGTACGAAACCCGCCGCTGGCGTGATGGCGACCAGACCGGCCACCGCACCCGAAATGATGCCCAGAGCCGTCGGCTTGCCTGTCCGCGCCCATTCAACAACCATCCAGGCCACGCCGCCCGCAGCTGCCGCGACCTGCGTTGTCAGCATCGCCATGCCCGCACGGCCATTGGCGCCCAGAGCAGAGCCGGCATTGAAGCCGAACCAGCCTACCCAGAGCAGGGACGCGCCGATAATGGCGTAGGTCAGATTAAAGGGCGAAAAGTCTTCATGGCCCAGCCCCTTACGGCGACCAAGAATGATGGCACAGACCAGACCGGCCACACCGGAATTGATGTGAACGACCGTCCCGCCCGCAAAATCCACCGCACCAAGCCCGGCGACCCAGCCCGTCGGGCTCCACACCCAATGCGCGACCGGCGCATAAACGAGCAGAAGCCACGCCACGCTAAACAGGCACATGGCGGAAAACTTCATACGATCCGCATAGCCGCCGGTGATGAGCGCGGGGGTGATGACGGCAAACGTCATCTGGAACATCATGAAGACGCTCTCGGGGATCGTCATCGTCACGGCGGCGGGCGTTCCGGCGCCCAGCGTGAAGGCGGAATCGACGCCTGCACGGAAATTATCCGCCACGCCATGCAGCATGACGCGCGACAGATCCCCGATCCACGGCGAGCCGGTCGAGAACGCAAGGCTGTAGCCCGCGACCATCCAGACGAGGCTGGCAATGCAGCAGATCATGAAAGACTGGATCAGCGTCGCCAGCACGTTCTTCTTGCGGACCATGCCGCCATAAAAAAGTGCCAGACCGGGAATGGTCATCATCAGCACGAAAGCCGTACTGACGAGCATCCAGGCCGTATCGCCCGTATCGATGGGCGCGCGCATCAGAGCGCGCCCTCGCCGGTTTCTCCCGTGCGGATACGGATGAGTTGGTCGAGGCTGGAGACCATGATCTTGCCGTCACCGATCTTGCCGGTACGGGCTGCGGTCATGATGGCTTCGATCACGTCCTCGACGATCGCGTTGGAAACGGCGACCTCGATCTTGAGCTTGGGCAGGAAGCTGACGTGATACTCGGCGCCACGATAGATTTCGGTCTGGCCTTTCTGGCGACCGAAACCCTTGACTTCGGTAACTGTCAGACCCTGAACACCCAGCGGGGTTAGGGCTTCGCGGACGTCATCAAGCTTGAAGGGTTTGATGATGGCAGTAACGAGCTTCACGAACGGCATATCCTCGTTGCGATCGGGTAATCTTTGTCAGAGTATGCCTCAGATCATGCCAGTCTCATAATGATATTGGCAGCCCGATCATGCCGTTCGTGTTGAAATCCCCATAAAGCGTTGTCTGAACGCCCCGCCTCAGGCACGTCCGGGCGTCACGGCAGGAAGGGAGCCGGGCATATCCGGGCCGCGATAGGGGCCATTCTGCGGCCGGTTAACCGCCGGAGCCACCAGACCATCCGGCCAGGCGTTCTGATCGGGCGCGCCGGAGACAATGGCCGTACGGCCACGCGGCAGACATTCCGGCATTTCCAGACGCAGACGACGCAACATCCGCTCGCGGATATCGCAGGCCAGATTCCACATCGAGTCCGCATCGGGTGCCCCTGCGATCAGACGGATGGACATGACCTGCGCATTGCTGTCCGCGATCTGACAACCGATGGAGGTCTTGTCCTGATCCCAGTCCGGACATTTGGCCAGTTCCTCGAAATACATCTCCCGCAGGCGATCAACCGGTGTCTGGTAGTCCAGCCACAGGAACAGCGAGGCGATCAGGGACGGCGAACTGTGCGTCCAGTTCTGGAACGGATTTTCAAGGAAATACGAGATCGGCACGATATAGCGGCGGCGATCCCACGTCCGCAGAACAACATAGGTCGCGTTGATTTCCTCCACCCACGCCCAGTCTCCGTTGAGGATCAGCATGTCCTCCATGCGGATGGGCTGAGTGACGGCAATCTGGATGCCCGCGATCAGGTTCGTCAGGGCCGGACGGGCCGACAGACCGACGATCAGGGATGCCGCACCAGCAGACGCAAACAGCGACACGCCGAATTTCTGCACCGAGTGAAACACCATCAACGAGGACGCGACCGTCAGCACACCGAAAGAAATCTCGATCAGACGGCGCAGAACTCGGATCTGCGTCTGGTGCGAGCGGACCGAGATATCATCCATATGCTCCTTGGCGCTGATTCGCGTCAGATACTGATCCGTCAGCAGGCGGAACGTCCGGATGATGCCAAAGCCAAGATTGAGAATGAAAAGGCAAATGAAGACCTGTTCCAGAAACGAGGTCGTTGCATCCGTAAAGCCGATCGTGGCCTGAAGGGCGGCACTGGCGGCAATGATCATCAGGCCATTGCGGATAGGCGCCCGCAGCCGCGCAATAATGGCATGAATGAACTGGACACGTCGCAGCCCCGGCAGCCGCGGGAGGGCATCCGTAATGATGCGGCTGGACAGCAGCGCGATACCCGCCGCGAACACCAGAATCAGAATCGAGCCCAGCGGAGCCGGAAGCCAGTCCAGCAGATGCCCGATCCGTCTGATGGACCTGACGTAAGAGTTTTCAATCATGCGTTCTGCGGTTCCTTATCTTCTTGCTGTCTGGCGCGGGTCTCCGCAAGACAACATCATCCGCTGCAGATCGTTCCCGAATCGCGTACGCGGATTGAAATCATCCAGGAGCGTGCTGGTCGAATCCCCTTCCATGAAAGCACAGAAGCCTCACACGGAGGACCACAACACCCATTTTTCACATGAAGAAGACAGTTTGACTATGGACCCCAGATCCGTTTTCAGTCTGTCTTGAACGTTATAGTTCAGCAATTCAAGGATGCCTCCATGGGGTACGATCTCGAGATTACGCGAAATCCCCTCTGGTCCGGCAGGCCCGGCAAACCCCTGTTGCTGGAAGAGTGGTTCGACGTCATCCAGAAAGATGACGAACTCCAGTTCGCCGTATCGAGCCAGCCCGAGAAATATCCGACCTGCAATGCAGAGTGGCTGAACCATCCCGATCCCTCCAAAAAGCCGGAAAACACGCTATTCTGCTGGACCGGAGACGCCATCAGCTGCAAATATCCGGATGAACAGCAGATGGCCAAAATGGTCCGGATCAGCCGTCGCCTCAAAGCCGTTGTCGTTGGCGACAGTGGTGAGCGCTACGATCTGGACCCGAACGGCAAGGTCGTGGTCAATGATGAAGCCGCCCCGGAACTGCCCCCGCCTCTGATTTACGGTGCGGGTGCACGGTCCTGTGCGGATTTCACGCAGGCCGTCACCGACACGGCGTCCCCCGTCAGCGTGATTTTCTACAACTGGTATCTCGGGTTTGTAACGGCCATCAACGCCGCCCGCCATCAGGACGGAAAAAGCGTGATGACCCTGAATCTGACGCCCGAAGTGGTGCGCGAGGATCAGGCCTTTCTCATCCAGTACTGCCGGGAACATCCCGAACGCAGTTTCCATCAGGCTGCCCTCACGCTGCTTCAGATGCGTCTCGCCCGCTGCCCTCCATAAGGAAAGCGCCCCCTTCCGCTCAAACCCTCGCAGGAGTAGGACAGGGGCAGGGAGATGAGTACGATGAAAAAAACCCATTACGACCTCTGCATCAACGGCGCCGGCCCTGTGGGCGCTACGCTGGCGTGTCGTCTGGCGGCAGAGGGCGTGCGCGTCCTGCTCATCGACCGCAATGCCCTGCCCGGCATGGAAGATCCTGCTCTGGACGGGCGGGCCTATGCCATCGCGGAAGGCTCCCGCCGGATGCTCGCGGATGCAGGCATCTGGGACAATCTGCCCAACGTGGCCCAGCCGATCCACGAAATCCGCGTGGCGGACGGACGCCCGCATGAGGCCCCCTCCCCGCTGACATTGCATTTCGGCCCGGAAGACGCCCCCGAAGGCCAGAGCTTCGGCTGGATGGTCGAAGCGCGGGACCTGCGCCTTGCGATCAACCAGACGCTGAAGCAGTACGACACGCTTGATGTGCATGCGCCGGATCTGGGAACCTTCACGTTCCACCCGGATCATGTCTCCATCCGTCTGGCCTCAGGCAACACCGTAACGGCGAAGCTGGCCGTCGCTGCGGAAGGACGCCGCTCGCCGCTCCGCCGTCAGGCGCGGATCGGCCTGACCAAAATTCCGTATAACGAGTACGGCATCGTCGCGACGATCGCTCATGAAAAGCCGCATCATGGCGTGGCGCTCGAACATTTCCTGCCGGAAGGCCCGTTCGCACGCCTGCCCATGCCCGGCACGACTGAACATCCGCACCGTTCCGCCATCGTCTGGGCCGAAGGCGAAGGCCGCGCCCAGCGTTTCCATGACCTGCCGGACGAAATCTTCGCCCGCGAAATCAAGGCCCGCATGGCGGACGAGAATCTGGGCGAGATCACCCCGACCGGCCGTCGCTGGATCTATCCGCTCTCCGCGCAATACGCCCACAGCTATATCGGCCCGCGCCTCGCTCTGGCTGGGGATGCCGCGCACGGCATCCACCCCATCGCAGGACAGGGCCTGAACATCGGCTTCCGGGACGTGATTTCGCTCGCAGACCTGCTGATTGAGGCGCATCGCACGCGCAAGGACATGGGAAGCAGCGAGCTTCTCGTCCGCTATCAGCGCAACACCCGCCCCGGCAACATGGCAATGCTGGCCGCCACGGACGCGCTCGAACGCCTGTTCGGCAACGACAATCCGGTCCTGCGTCGCCTGCGCGACATCGGCATCGCGGGCGTCCAGCGCTTCCCCGCCCTGCGCCGGGCCTTCGTCCGAAAGGCCATGGGCGTATGACGGAAGCCATCATCGAAACGCCCTTCGAAAGAACATCGGACCTCACAGCCTTCTGGCACGACATGCAGTCGCAGGCCTGCAGTTGCCACGATCCGCTGATTCAGGACGTGTTTTCCACCAATATCGGAGACCACCCGGATTTTGCATCCGCGCTGGCCTCCCTGCTGGGCACGAAACTCGCGGACCGCTCCATCCCGGCGACAAGCATCACCCGGCTCGTCGCTGCAATCCTGAGCGCCGATCCCGACATCGCCGAAGCGGCCGCCGCCGATATTCTCGCGACCTATGACCGCGACCCGGCCTGCCCGGACCTCGTCACGCCCTTCCTGTTCTTCAAGGGATGGCAGGCGCTTCAGGCCTACCGGATCTCGCATCATCTCTGGACGCGGGGCCGTCAGCATCTGGCCCATCATTTCCAGAGCCGGATCAACGAGCTCTTCGCCATCGACATTCATCCCGCGGCCCGTCTGGGGCGTCGGCTGAGCATCGACCACGGAACAGGCATCGTCATTGGCGAAACCTGCATCGTAGAAGATGACGTCTCGCTGTTTCAGGATGTCACGCTGGGCGGCACGGGTAAGCTGAGCGGCAACCGTCACCCCATCGTGCGACGCGGGGCCATGATCGGCGCAGGCGCCAGAATCCTAGGGCGCCTTGTCATCGGGGAATATGCCCGGATCGGTGCGGCTTCGGTGGTTCTGGAAGATATCCCGGCCTATTCCACCGCCGTCGGCAATCCGGCGCGGATCGTGAGCACCACACCCCGGCCAGCATAAAAGCAGTCATGGTCCGGAGCCTGCGCCCCGGACCATGATGTCTTTTACTTGTTCGAGAACTTGAAAATCGTCGTGTAATCGAACGTCTGGCCCGGCTTGAGTTCGGTCGTCGGGAAAGACGGATGGTTCGGGCTGTCGGGATAATGCTCGGCCTCGAACGCAATCGCATCACCCTGACGATAGGCATGACCGGATACCCCGGCATAACCGCCATCCAGCGAGTTGGACGTATAGACCTGAAGCCCCGGCTGGTTCGTCAGGATTTCCATGCTGCGGCCCGAACGCGGGTCATAGACCTTGCCCGCCAGACGCGGCGCTTGACCGGACGGCCCGTTGACGACCCAGTTCATGTCATAACCACGCGCATACATCATCTGCTGGTCGTTGCTGCGCAGACGATCGCCGATGACGGTCGGCTTGCTGAAATCGAGCGGCGTCCCGGCGACAGGCGCAATCTGGCCGGTCGGGATGGATGTTGCGTCGGTCGGCGTGAAACCATCCGCGTTGATCTGAAGGATTTCCGGCTCAATGGAGCCCGAACCTTCACCGTTCAGGTTCCAGTAGCTGTGATTCGTCAGGTTCAGAACCGTCGGCGCATCGGTCGTGGCGACATAATGCAGCGACAGGGCGTTGTCCGTGCCCAGCGTATAGGTCACATGCGTCGTCAGCTTGCCGGGAAAGCCCTGATCGCCGTCCGGGCTGACCAGTTTGAGCGTCACATATGCGCCATTGTCGTTGGTGCCGGTCTTCTCGATCGTCCAGACGTTCTTGTCGAAGCCCTTCTTACCGCCATGCAACGCATTCGGCGGGGCCGTCACGTCCGTATGATAGATTTTGCCATCTACTGGGAAACTCCCGCCAGCGAGACGGTTCGCGTAACGACCGATGATGGCGCCGAAGAACAGACCGCCCTTCGCGCTATCAACCGTATAGCCCTTCAGGTTGTCGAACCCGAGAACCACGTCCTGAATATGTCCTTCGCGGTCCGGCGTCTCGACGGACTGAATGATGCCGCCATAGGTGATGATGCGGGCCGTGGTGCCGAGACCGTTCTTCAGGCTCACGATCCGCACGGGCTTGCCATCCGGCGTGTTGCCCCAGGGCTGATTGGCCACGGTGGAGTGCGCCTGCGCCACACCGGCACTCAGGGCCAGAGCTGCGACAGTGGCGAGAAACGTACCCTTCGAGCCGAAGAATCTGGACATTGGAAACCTCCCGGGTGTTGAGTTGAGGCCACACTGATCCCAAAAATCCCGAGGGGTCAAAGCCCGGAAAGCAGCCAGAAAGCATCTGGATCGTTAAAGCATCTGGCCTCTTCAAACGCGCAGCATTTGCAGACATACAGGGATGCACGCTATCGGAGGATACGTTATGATTACGCCCCTCCGCAGTTTTCCGCGACGGATGGCGCGTGGCCGATCGGGGTTCATGGAGTCCTTCAGGGAACGGATTACGAAAATTTCCGTTTTCCGGTGACTTCTTCGTGAGCACTGGGCCGGGAAGGGTATTTTGGGGATGGTTATGGACTTTCGGCAGGACGACAACGCAATCCGGGAGACGCGCTCACGCCGTGTGTCACGTCGCAGCAGAGCTCTCGCAGGTACGCTCGCCCTGCTGGCACTGGGCGCCTGTGGCTCACTGCGCAACCCTCCCCCGACAGATCCGGACGATCTTGCGGACTACAAGGCCGCGAACGACCCCTACGAGCCCCTGAACCGCAAGATGTACAACGTCCAGATGTGGGCCTATCACAAGGTCCTGCGTCCGGTCGGCAAGGCATGGATCTGGGCCATTCCCAAGCCCGTGCGTCACTCCATTGCGAATATCAACGAGACATGGCGCGAGCCTGCGGTGTTTTTCTCCGACGTCGGCGCAGGCAAGCCGCGCCGCGCGGGCGATGCCTTCATGCGCTTTGCAATCAACATGAGCGCAGGCGTTGGCGGTTTCTTCGACGTCGCAGGGCTTGTCGGCTACAACCAGCATGAAACCGATCCCGGCCTGACAATGGGCACTTGGGGCGTGGCGAGCGGGCCTTACCTGTTCATCCCGTTTGTCGGCCCGTCCAATTTCCGTGATGGTGCCGGTTACGGCATCGGCCAGGGCCTGACGCCGATCAACTATGTGCCGCGCGGCTATGATCTGCTAACCTTCAACTGGGCGTACAACGTGGCCGGGACCATGGAAGGCTATGCCAGCTCCATCGACCAGATCGACCATGTCGAACAGGACAGTCTGGACCCGTACTCCTATATCCGGAGTGCATGGCAGCAGAACCGCCAGAGCCAGATCGACACGATCAAGAACGACGACCGCGCCACGACCCCCGACTGGTACAACTGAGGACAACGACATGTTCAACGTATTTTCGCGCCGCACCATTCTCGGGGCCGTTGTCTCCCTCGCCGTCGCCACCGGAGCCGCACACGCCAACCCGGCGACGGACTTCGTAAACTCTTTCGGGGGCCGTCTGGCAGGCGTGGTCAACTCCAAGGAGCCGCTTGAGCAGAAGAAGAAGGAAGTCCTCCCCCTGCTCAAGGAGAATGTCGATATCGCCGGGATTGGCCGCTACTGCCTCGGCAAATACTGGCGGACCGCAACGCAGGCCCAGCGTGACAAGTACCTCTCCCTGTTCGATCAGGTCTTGGTCAACACCATCACGGACCAGATCGGCAGCTATCAGGGCGTGAGCTTCCGCGTCACATCCACGACGACCACGCCCGAAGGCGAACGCGTCAATGCGCTGATCGACCGTCCGGGCCAGCCGGAAGTCAACATGCAGCTGGTCATCGGCGGTAACCCGCCCAAGGTCATGGACATGTATGGCGAAGGTGCCAGCCTGCGCATGAACCAGCGCAGCGACTACAGCTCCTATCTCGCGCGCCACAACGGCGACGTCGATGCCCTGAACGCCGCCCTCGAACGGCAGCTCTCAGCCCACAAGTAAGACATCAGGCAGGGCCGCCCGTCGTGGGCCGGTCCTGCCGGTGCGGCTCAGCGTACGGGGCGCTGCACCGTGACATGATAACGATAGATCGTATCCCGACCTGTAAACAGGACGTCTGTCCGCCCTTCCCGTCGTCCCATGACTTCCGCGACCTGATGGGACACGAGATTGATACTCAAAATATCCGGAAGCGGCGTCGAGACTGACTGGACGTTTGGGGGAAGCGCCACAATCTCGCTCGCACCCGCCTGAAGCGTGATGGTCCGGTCCATGATATGCACGCCATTGACCATGCTCTCAACGGGCTTTGAGATCTCGGCAGAGGCCTGAGAAGCAAAAATCAGGACGACAAGTCCCAGACCTCGTGTGCAGACATTCACTAATCTCACAGATAACTCCCGTCCCAACTGTAACAAATCTTTTCGGTTTAGTATGGATAAGCAGGAGCATCTGAAAACACAACGGCTCCCCTTGCCGTACGGAAAATCCGTAAAGATTTGTCAGTCCGCCGTGATTTCGTAGAGAAACATCGTATCGCCATCGCGGTCGAAAGTGGCCGTATGACGCAGTCCCAGACTGCCGAGCACTGTGCGAGACGCCAGATTGTCTTCCCTAGCCACGGCCACGATACGCTTCTCACCCGTATCCAGCACATAGCGCAGGGCCGCAGCCGCGGCTTCGCGGGCAATGCCACGCCCGGCAGCCCATGGAAAAATAGAAAATCTCAGGCCAAGGCCACGCCCGTCAGGGCGTTCGTGTACGCCGGTAATGCCGACGAAGCGGCCATTTTCGCGAATGGCAAAAATTCCCACACCGCACCGTGCCCAGAAACTGACGTCTTCCGCCATTTCCTGTTCGGTCATGGTCCGGTTGCGTACGCCGCCCAACATTTTGGCAAAGGCACCGGCATCGCCCTTGAGCTTGATCATGTCTTCAAGATCCGGCCAGTTGACCGGAGTCAGGACAAGACGGGCGGTTCGGATTTCACGCCCCAGCACGCAGCTCTCCCCAGACCATCAGCAGAAACCTTCAGCGGACAGGGGTGTCCCGTCCACTGAAGGGAAAACGCCGGATCAGCGGGCCAGCGGACGATACTTGATGCGACCCGGCTCGGTCGCATCCGGACCAAGACGACGGCGCTTGTCAGCTTCGTAATCCTGGAAGTTCCCCTCGAACCACTCGACATGGCTGTCACCCTCGAATGCGAGGATATGCGTGGCCAGACGGTCAAGAAACCAGCGATCATGGGTGATGATCACGGCGCAACCGGCAAACTCCGCCAGAGCGTCTTCGAGAGCACGCAGCGTATCGACGTCAAGATCGTTGGTCGGTTCGTCGAGCAGGATGACGTTGCTGTCCTGCTTGAGCATCTTCGCGAGATGGACGCGGTTGCGCTCACCACCCGACAGAATGCCCACGCGCTTCTGCTGATCCGCACCCTTGAAGTTGAATGCACCCACATAGGCCCGCGACGGTACCGTACGCTTGCCAAGCTGGATGACATCCGTACCGCCGGAAATTTCTTCCCAGACCGTCTTGTTGTCATCGAGCGTGTTGCGGGACTGATCGACGTATCCCAGCTTCACCGTCTCGCCGATCTTGAGCGACCCGCCATCCGGCGCATCATCGCCCGTGATCATTTTGAACAGCGTGGACTTACCCGCACCGTTCGGTCCGATCACGCCCACGATGCCACCTGGCGGCAGCTTGAAGCTGAGATTGTCGATCAGCAGACGATCGCCAAAGCCCTTGCTGAGATTTTCGGCTTCAATAACCGTACCACCCAGACGCGGGCCCGGCGTAATCACGATATCCGCCGTGCCGCCTGCCTTTTCAGCATTGGCGGCCAGCATTTCCTCATACTTCGTGATACGCGCCTTGCTCTTGGCCTGACGGGCCTTGGGCGAACTGGAAATCCACTCCTGCTCGGCAGCAAGAGCGCGCTGGCGGGAGCTTTCTTCCTTCTCTTCCTGCGCCAGACGCTTGCGCTTCTGAACGAGCCAGGAGGAGTAATTGCCTTCGAACGGATACCCACGACCACGCTCGAGTTCGAGAATCCAGTTTGTGACGTTATCGAGGAAGTAACGGTCATGGGTGATGACCATGACGGTGCCCTGATAGTCCCGCAGCGTCTTTTCGAGCCAGCTCACGCTTTCGGCGTCGAGATGGTTGGTCGGTTCGTCAAGCAGTAGGATATCGGGCTTTTCGAGCAGCAGGCGACACAGCGCCACGCGGCGGCGTTCACCACCCGAAAGCTTCGTGACCGGGCTGTCGGCGGGCGGGCAGCGGAGCGCATCGAGCGCGATTTCCAGCTTGCGGTCCAGTTCCCAGCCGTCGCCAGCGTCGATCTTTTCCTGAAGATCAGCCTGCTCGGCGAGCAGCGCGGTCATTTCGTCGTCCGACATCGGCTCGGCGAACTTCATCGAAATTTCGTTAAAGCGGTCCACGGCCTTTTTCAGGTCCCCGAAGCCCTGCGCAACATTCTCGCCGACCGTCATGCTCTCGTCGAGCTTGGGCTCCTGTTCGAGATAGCCAATGCGGACACCCTCGGCGGCCCAGGCCTCGCCGCCATATTCCTTTTCAATGCCCGCCATGACCTTGAGCAGCGTGGACTTACCCGCGCCGTTCACACCCAGCACACCGATCTTCACACCCGGCAGGAAGGACAGCGTGATGCCCTTGAAGACTTCGCGCCCACCCGGATAGGCCTTC